>Ga0209636_10000078_pt1 | contig 73887 bp, 78 predicted proteins | sample DeeMarSWOR152_54_FD_187464 | JGI IMG/M metagenome (GOLD analysis project Ga0209636, IMG submission 187464) | Marine sediment microbial communities from White Oak River estuary, North Carolina - WOR-1-52-54 (SPAdes) (version 2) | ecosystem: Environmental > Aquatic > Marine > Intertidal zone >...
GTCATAGAATCCGAAAGGAGAGATAAGAATTGAAAAGGAAAGCAGTTTTGGGAATAATGCTGACACTGCTGTTTATAGGCACGTTATCATTGACATTTGACATTCAACCAGTTGAAGCAAGTGGAACCATTACTATTAGGGCTGATGGAAGCATTGACCCACTAGGTGCACCAATTAACACTACAGATATGGTCACCTACTACTTCACTGACAACATTTACGATGAGATTGTGGTTGAAAGGGATAACATTGTGATTGATGGAGCAGGCTACACTTTACAAGGGACGGGATTCTTTCTCTCAACAGGAATAGATATCTCTGGAAGGAGACAGGTAACAATCCAAAGCGTGAAAATTAGAAACTTTGGTTACGGCATCATGCTCGAAGATTCCTCCAACAACACAATACTTAGAACCAACATTGCAAACAACACTCAGGGCATCCAACTATCTCATGGTTCCTCCAACAACACTATAGCTGGAAACAACAACATAATATCTGGAAACAACATAACAAACAACAGCGAGTCTGGCATCAGTCTCTTTGGGTCTTCAAATTATAACAGCATAAATGGAAACACCATAACAGCAAACAGTTATGGCATCTTTTTCCAGGACAGGCTATCTTCAAACAACTCTATTTACCATAACAACTTCATGAATAACACTGAACAAGTGTACAGTTCCGAATCAACAAATACCTGGGATGATGGTGCTGGTAAAGGGAACTACTGGAGCGACTACGAGGAAAGATACCCAAATGCTACGGAAATAGATGGTATATGGGACACACCTTACGAGATTGATGCAGATAACGTAGACCGCTATCCAATGGTATCAGAGTTTCACACATGGACATCAATGCTACTTATACTCATCGTGCTTACAGTTGCTATAGCCGCTTGCAAAAGAAGACTACTCAAAACACCAATACACTAAAACAAGGTTCATACACGGGAAATAAAGACGCTTACTTTGGGCTCTAGACTATTCTGTTCAATGAAAATCTTGTTTACTGGAACTCTATTCGTTGCTATTAAAAGGTACAAAGTATTTGAGATATATTTCTCCTGATTCATCATCGGTGTAACCTTCACTCACAGTTAGAGTTGTGTTTAACCAAGCATATTTCTTGGAAGCTGTTTGACAGGTTACAACTTCTCTTAGGCTAGAACGTCCCGTCTGCTCTGTGGGTGTGACAAACCCTGATGATTCAATGTAAATAAGGTCACCCTCTTCGGTAGTAATAACACCATGGATATGCAGAATGCCTGAACCATCTGCACGGAACAGTACATAGTCTATTCCTTTAGCCGTGCCATTTACCTTGGGTCCTCGTAAAGTTCCATTGAACATAACATTAACTCTAGTTCCTTCGGGAACAGGAATAATTACTACATCCGTAATCTTTCCTTTAAGCTCGGATATAAACTCTCCATGCATCAGGGTTCACTACCACTCAAGTTTTATTTCTTACCGTTTGGTAGAAAAATCTGTCTGTCTCTTGAGAACTTAAAACTTGTCGATTTTACGCATGAAGCCCTTTGAGTGATGTTTATTTTGTATTCTAATTAGTTCTTTTGGTTCAGCTATAATTTTTCTACATATCTTATCTACACTCTGTAGGATTCTGGTGCTTTTCTTTTCCTCAGTTCTTCTTGTTTCTTCTGCTGTTCCTCAGCCAATTTTTTAGCCTGTTCAAATATATCAGTAAGCGTTTTGTCAAGCTCCGAAGAATATTGCTCAAGCGCATCAGTATACAGGCTAAAATCCTCTAGAGTTGTGGTAGAGTAGTTGGTTAAAATATCTACAAGAAGATGTAATTCTCTTAATACAAGTGCTATTCTTTGGTAAGCATCTGTTCCAATTTGACGTTCATCGATCAATTCCTTAAATTCTTTCCAAACATCAGCAATCTTATTATATACATCAGTATTGGAATTGATCAACCGTGTTTCCGAGGTCAACGTTTTTGCCTTCAACTTTTTCAGTATTTCTTTAAGAATAGACCTTTCTGGCAAATCAGACAACTAATCCCTCCTGATTGCAACATTTATTGATTTAGTGACTTCTGAAGATTCTTTTCAATTATTTTTCTTTTGTCCCTGATTCTTCCTCTTCAACATACATATCAATAAGTGTCTTTGCATGTTTTGCTATTTTTTCCCTTACGTTTCGGTCGCTACTTTTTCGCAATTTAATGAAGACGCTATCTCCAAGTCTACCCACATACATCCCTTTCTCTTCTATTCTATCGCTTTCTTCTCCAATTTCTTCGGTCTCTCCTTCTACTTTCTTTTTTGTTCCTCTAGGTCTCTTAGCAGTTTTACTCGGTCCTCTTACCTTTTTACGAGAGACGGACAATTTCTCCAATGTTGGTTGCGAAAGAGAGATTCCAGCTTGCTGAGCAAGGAAAACGAAAATCTGAGCACCTCTCCTAGCTGTTGTTACCGAACCCATTTTATAATCAGTTTTGAATGTGTTTATTAGGGTGTCTGGGTCGACTTTTTCTAAGTCTATCTTAATCTCATCAAAGAGAAGGGAATAAGCATAGCGAACGACCTTGGCAAGATTCTCTTTGCGTTTCTCTCCTACTACACATAGGTTGTTCATATCCTCTGTGGCATTTCCCTCTTTGTCTATTAAACCGAGAAATTTCAGTCCAGAAATAACTGTTCTTTCATTGCCACTAGCAATCTTGTGGTCTTGAAGAAACGCCTTATCAACCTTAGGAATTTTCCTCTTTTTCAAGAGCTTGAACAAAGCGTCATATGATTTTACTGGACCTTGAGCGGGAAGAAGAACAGTTGTTGGTTCAGCATCACTCAATTGAGTCACAAGTCTAGTATAAAGCTTTCAATATTTAAAACTCTTGCTTCTTTTCTTTCCAATACAAGTAAAGGCTTCTTATCACTGTAGGGACAATAAGTGTTGAGATAATAGCTCCTTGAGGAGTAAAAGTCCATATTTTTCCAGTTTCTTTATCTGGATCATGATGTGCCATATTTCTTAGTCCACCAATACCATGACAAAGGTGCAACTGGTTTGTAAGAATAACCTTTTCCTTCATAGCTCTAATTGCCTCTACATATTCCATGATACCATTGAGTCTACTTACATCTGCGCCTACATCCTCACCAAGCTTAAAGAGAAAGTGTTCAAAGGTTTGACAAGCTCTATTTGCTGAAGCTTTCGGATCTGTTTCATAATTTACCAATGCATCAGACAAATCTTCTATTTCAATATCCTTTTCTGCAAGATATACATATGCCTGTTGACTCATTGTCTCTATGATAAAGATACTAGCTTGTAAATCAGCCTTAAGAGCTTTCAATAGACTTTTAACATATTCTGAAGGTAGTCCCTTTTCCGCTTCTGGGATAGAAAGTTTACCAGATTTGTCAGTTTCGATTAATTGTGCATACATTCCCCATCTTCTAAAAGACTTTTCAACAATCTTCTCTGGAGATTCTATTCTGAAGATTCCTTTGGTCATATTTGCTGATTCTTCTGAGGAATACGCTTTGCTGATAAAATCAGTATAGAGAAGAAATGGAGGGTATCTTTGTAAAGCTTCTCTTAAAGGAAGAAATAGTTGAGACCTTTCTGATCTCTTTATTAGGTCTCTATGTTTTCCAGAGCTAACGTATAAGCCATTTTGAACACTAACGAGCCCCAATTGAAGGCATTGAGAGAGAGCATTAAGGATATAGACTTTACTCTTTTTGAAACTCTCTAGTATATCTTCTTTAGCCAATGGATGTGGCGAAGAAGCGATCGCTTTGGCAACATCCATCATAAACTCTGCTGAAACGTCTAATACCGCAAATTGAAATGACATATTTTAGTGTAAGTATGTTGTTTTATAAAAGAACTACTCAGATAATGTTTCTTCCAAAATTCTGTTAGTTTTTGATCCAAACTTTGATAGGTGATGTGTTCAATTATCTGCTAAATATTAGGGAGCGGTAGCAACTATGTCATTGAAATATGTGGAAGCCCCCGATGTTAAGAGGCTAGTGAATGAGATCGTAGATAATCTAGACTTATTTCATGTTGTGCCTCAATTCGTGTATTGTTATCGGAGCAAGGGTTCAAAATCTAAACTTACTGTCGCTCGTATCCATGGGTTAGGAAAAATATGGCAAGAAGCACTACTGAAACCACCATCCTACGTCATTGAAGTCATCTCTGAACGATACGACCGTTTAAGTGAAGAAGAGAAGGAAAAAACATTGATCCATGAATTGCTACACATTCCTAAAGGATTTTCAGGAGGCTTTCGTCCACATAAAGGCTACATCAACAAGAAAAAAATAGAAAAACTACATAGAGTACTACTGGAAAAAAGGTCTTCAGTAGATAATGAAATATAACAGCCCTTCAATGTGGAAGGTTCTCAGAAGAAAGATTAAGTTTTGGGGCGTTTCGGTAATTCGGTCCCGAATCATGTTGAGCTTTATATAACCCCCTCCCCCTACCCTTAGACTACACAAAAAAAAGCCTTCCCTCCCTTTGTCCGACAAAAAAATTCCATACAAGACAAAACACTACTATGTACCGCAAACCCACCGAAGAATGTTACGAGTATTTAAAGAAAAAACTAGGAGGCCTAACTACAAAAAGAGAAAAATTAATTGTTACATCACAAACAATGTTGAGACTATATAGGCTCCTCCCTTATCTCAGAGAAAAAAGAGAACACAACACTTAAACGCTTATAACAAACCTCCAACACCAAAACAATAATTAATAGCGCTCTCCAAGAAGGGGAAGACATGAAGTTCACCCGAAACGCAAAAGCCATTTCAAAACTCCTTTTCATCCTCCTGTTACTACTAGCCACAATAGTTGGCGCCGTCCTATCCTACATCTGGGTCATAGGCTACTACATTTCCCTCGAACAAGTATTTCCTGAAGACATCACCATAAACATAACAGACTACGCTTTTGACCACCAAAACACATCCTTCTTCAACGTCACTATCCAATGTCCAACTTCCTATGAATCAAAAGAACCAGCCAACATAACACAAATCGCAGTATCAACAGAAGACGGCAGACTTTACGATACCGATACAGATACGCTTCCCTACAAGTTTCAACAAAAAGGCGAAGTAAAAACCTTCAAATGCCTTTGGAACTGGGCAAACTACACCGGCGAAACCGTAAAAATCATCGCTTTCATCGCAGAAGGTTCTGGTCCAACATTCGAAGCAGAAACACCCCTCGTAGATTTAGAGATCACCGACCTTAGCTTTAACTCTGGCATAAGCGTCACCAACTTCAACGTGACCGTTCAAAACTCGTTCTCATCAGTCACGCACATCAACATTACAGAAATAATTGTGGCTACCGAGATTTTAAAATCGGAAAATATCATGCCTTCCCTTCCACGGAGGCTTGATCCAGGCTCGTTTGTTACGCTGGAGTGCTCGTGGAATTGGACCAATTATCAAAACACGAGTGTAACAGTCGCTGTACACACGTTGCAAGGTTACATGACCCACACTACCGAAGTGACGCCGCTACCCGTGACTTTAGAGATCACCGATGTTGACTTTAATCCCTCTAATACAACCTGTTTCAACTTCACTGTTCGAAACAACAAAGCCTCACCCACACACCTTAACATCACAAGAATAACCGTGACTGTGGAAACGCAGAAAGTTCGAGAATGGACTGTGGAAAACGGAACAGAAGTTAACCCCCACATCCCGTATGCGCTTGATAAAAACTCCTCAGAAACCTTTGTTTGCCCATGGAATTGGACCGACCAGCGAGACAAGAAAGTTACGATTGCTGTATACACATTGCAAGGTTTTACGGCACAATATTCTAAGATTACTCCAGCAACAATAATCCTTGAGATCACTGAAACCAACTTTGCCCCTCTTATCACCACCAGCTTCAATATCACTGTTAAAAATTCAGAATTTTCCACCGCAGACGCCAACATTACAGAAATAACCGTGCTCTTGGAAGACACAATCTCCAAAAAAATCAATGTAACTGACCCAGCGCTTCCTAAAATGCTTAATCGAACTCATTCGGTTCAATTTAACTGTACGTGGAGTTGGGCTGAATATTCAGGAAAGAACGTTACAATCATTGTGAAGACCCAAGAAGGTTATTCAACAAACTCTTCCCTTCTTCTCAAAGCCCTAACGATCACTGATGTTCTTTTCAATCCCCCCTATACAACCCACTTCATCGTCACCGTTCAGAATCCCACAGGAGTTAGTTTTAACATAACAACAATGAACGTCACCGTAGAAGGCGAGTCTCCTTTAAACATAACTGGTTACGTGGTTCCATCCCTTCCACGTGTGCTTACCTCCGACACTGACTTTACATTCATATGCGAATGGAACTGGACGAGTGGCCAAGGAAAGAACGTCACGATTACTATAGTAACTTTAGAAGGCTATACAACATCCTATACAACTAAGATTCCCAGCACCTAATATCAACTTCAATTCAATAAAAAGAAACTACACTAATGTTCTTTTTCTAGACAATCTCAACGCTTTTTCCGATTCCCTTCGCTAGAGCCTTTTTGTAGGCGAGTTCTGCCGTCACGGCATCCTGTACCGCAAGCCCAGTAGAGGTGAAAACAGTTATTTCGTCTTGAGAGGTTCTGCCTTGCTTCAAGCCAGCTACTACCTCACAGATTGTACCCCAAACATTTTGTTTCGTTATTATTCCTTTAGACAATGGAACATTAATTTCGCCGCTGTGAGAAGCTTGTTCCCAATCGTCAACAACTATTTTTGCTCGCGTTAAAATAGCTGGATCTAACTCTTGTTTGCCTGGTGCGTCTGCGCCTATGCAGTTAAAGTGCATGCCAGACTTGACCCAATCATTTGAAACGAGAGGTTTTCTCGACGGTGTTACTGTTACAATGATGTCGGCACTTTCAACGACGTCTTTTACGCTATCCACTGCGATGATCTTTGCTACATTACCATATTTTGATTTCATCTCAGCTACAAATTCTTCTTTAGTTCCATCAGGCAAACTCCAAACTCTAACTTCTTCAAGTTTTTTATAAAGTGAAAGAAGAGCCACCAGTTGCTTTCTAGCTTGTACGCCAGCTCCGACAAAACCAACAACCTTAGAGTCTTTTTTGGCAAGGTATTTTGTCGCTATTCCTCCTGCGGCTCCGGTTCTCATAGCGGTCAGCCATGTTCCTCCCATTATCGCCAAAGGTGCTCCATTTTTAGGATCTATCAAAACAATTATTGCCATAACTGTGGGGAGGCCGTATTTTGTGGGGTTTTCTGAGTGAGAATTGACGATCTTGACGGCGGAAACGTCGAGGTTCTCAAGGTATGAGGGCATAGCCCTCAGGTCACCGTTGTATTTATTGTAAAATAAGTACACTTTCGCTGGCATTTGCGCGTGGCCTAAACCTTTCTCCCTGAATGCAGATTCAACGGCTTTAATAACTTCATCCATAGACAAGAGTTTTTTTACGTCTTTTTCCGTTAACAACAGAGTTTTCATCGGCGTCGCCCTAACTAACAGGCGTCCCCTCCTTCGGGTCCCTCGTAATTTTTTCGAATTCTTGAATTAGTTGTCTTGTGACTGGCCCTGGCTTTCCGTTTCCTATGATGCGTTTATTTATTTCGCTTATCGGTGTGACTTCGGCTGCGGTTCCTGTGAAAAAAACTTCATCAGCGGTGAACAATTCGTTGGGCGTAATGTTTCTTTCTATAACTTCACATCCTAGCTTCTCTGCCAACTTCATAACCACCGTTCTAGTTATTCCATCCAAGGCCCCCGAGGAAATTAGGGGAGTAATAACTTTATTTTCCTTCACAATAAATATGTTTTCACCTGCCCCTTCACAAACAAAACCAGTTTTGTTCAAACATATGCCTTCTTCGACGCCAGCGTTGTTGGCTTCAATCTTAGCCAAGATGCTGTTTAAGTAGTTCATCGATTTTATTTCATGGCTAGTTGCATCAACGGGGTCTCTTTTCACCCATGAAATGATTGTTTTTATGCCTTTTTCTTTGATGTCAGGACCGTGAAGCGTTAGCATCGGCTCGGTGATTATGATAATGGCTGGTTTGGGGCATTTTCTTGGGTCAATTCCTAAGTTGCCAATTCCTCGCGTGACTAACAAGCGTATGTAAGCGCCTTTGAGTTTGTTTTTCTTAAGCGTATCTAAAACAGCCTTTATCATTTCGCCTTTAGTAATAGGGATTTGTAGCATGATGGCATGTGCGGATCTGTAGAGTCTATCTACATGTTCTTTCAGCTTGAACACTATGCCATTGTAGGCACGTATTCCTTCAAACACTCCGTCTCCGTAAAGCAGTCCATGATCATAAACAGAAATTTTTGCTTCGGATTTGGGATAGAATTTGCCATCAACGTAAACTAGGAGCTCTTTTTCCATGCCACGCCCTCCATTAGCGGAAAACCTCATCCACTAACGAAGAACGTTCTATTTAAGTGTTGACGTACTTTAAAGTTGATGTATCTTGAAAAGGTTAGATTTGAATTTCACTGAAAACAGTTAGCCCTTCTTAGAGTTTGCCTCTGTACTCCATTGCCTTAAGCACACGTTCTTTTGCTATTTTTTCAGCAGCAACTCTGGGCATAATCTTCTGATCCCTCACCATGTCAAGGACGAGTTTTGTGTTCTTAACTGTCTTATCTCTGATAACTTTGAAAACCTCACTTTCGGTTCCGCCTCTATACTCTACAGCACCGGTTATGAGCCCACCAGCATTCGCAATAAAATCGGGAACTACAAGGGTTCCTCGATCATGAAGAATCCTCTCAGCTTCCCTAGTGGCTGGAATATTAGCAGCTTCGACAACAAGCGTTGCCTTAATTTCTCGGACATTTTTGTTAGAAATGACATCTGGTCTGGCTCCTGGAATTAGAATATCTACCGGAAGCCGAAACAAATCATCATTTTCGATTTTTCGTCCGCCCATGTAATTTTTCACAGCGCCCGTAGTCTGTTTGACCTCCAACAACTTTTCGTAATTCAAACCGCTTGGTTGGTATATGGCGCCTTTGGAGTCTGAAACTGCTACGACATTCGTACCTTTCTCGGTTAAGAATTTGACAACAGCTTTTCCAACTGCTCCAAAGCCTTCTACTGCAACACTGGCTTTAGATAAGTCCAGCAGAACATATTCGCAAGCTACTTCAGTGCTGACAATTACTCCATATCCAGTGCTTCCTAATTCATCCAAAGGAATTCCACCAAGCACACGTGGCAACCCTACGGCTCTACCAATCTCGTCGTAGACGATAGCCATACAACATTCATCGGTGCCCATATCTGGACCTGGAACATATTCTGCTATCGGTCCTATCGCTTTCGCAAATGCTCTAACCAGATCAGCTTTATTTTCGCTTTTTGGATCAGCAATAATACCGCCTTTTCCGCCTCCGTGAGGGATATCCGCCGCTGCACTCTTGAAAGTCATCGCCCTCGCTAGCCTGAAAACTTCTTCGGTTGAAACGTCTGGAGCCATCCTTACTCCACCTATGCCTGGTCCACGGGCAGTATTGTCAACTACAAGGATTCCCTTCATTTTCGTCTTTGGATCGTGAACATACAAAACCTTCTCGGGGCCTATTTCATCTGAAAATTGGAAGACTCCTTCTCGAGTCGACATTAAGCATACCCTCCCAGAAGTGGAAGATATTCATCGACCTCGATAAATCTTTTGCGAACCTTCTTTTAGGCATTAGCTAGAGTTGAGCAAACTCCTGAGCTGCAAATATGAATCCCATGCAAGAAGACGCAATCAATATGATGCCCCCTATCATTAGAAGGAAAAGACTTGCGCTCCAGAAAGCTACAGTGCCAAAGAACCATTGGGGTACGCCATAGAAGACCTGCCCCTCATAAGGCGCCTTCCATAAGAGATCCAGAAAACTAAATGAAAGGACCTGTGATCCGATAAACATGCCAATTCCATAAACCAACGCAACTATAGAGAGAAAGGCGTGTGCCACTGGTTCTTCCTTACGTTCTGCAAGAATTGAATAAATAAACGCTGTCACAGGACCCAATATTACCGCTATTGCCTCCATAGCGGATATGGACATAAATGGACCTGGAAACGTAATACCCCAATCGAAAACGGGCTCAAGAATCTGATGATTAAATATGGCAACGGCCAAAAGTATTCCTCCAGTAATTCCGAGGACCGAGCCGATGAGCTTGAAGGAAATTGAACGTCCCATATAGACGGCAGCGGCTCCCATAACAAGCACAGGACTTATTATCAAAAATATTACACTGAGATTTAGCTGAGAAACCATCAACAGAGAACCCAAGCCAAGGCACAAGAGATAAAATGATGCTAACAGGCTACCTAGAAATACAACTCCTTGATGAGCTCCCCCTCTATAAAACTGAAGCCCTCCAATTATGAAGAAGCAACCTAGTATTATCAACAGAACCGAGGCCATGAGAAAGAGCGTTATGCCCGCGAGTTTACCAACGTTTTGTATCGAATCCATGGGAATCTGTGAAAACTGATGACCTAACAAAACTACAATTGGTATGTCAACCACAATGTAGCCAACACCTAGAAGAGTTGCAGCTGCAAGAACCAACTTGCGAAGGACTGCTTCAACTCCCCCCATTCCGGACACTTTCAAGGAAAGAACTCCATTTATGTAACGTATATACGCTTATGTGCAATAATCCGTTTATTAAATCTTACGACATAATTATATATATTCTTAAACCATCATTTTATGTAAACAAAACTGTGCTAGCGTTTTAACACCATGATGATTGTTTCTAAATGTTGATGGGTTAGTGGGTGGGCATTTCTTTGTGTTTGTCAGTGTTCTAGAATGAGAACTGTGGTCTTTTGGATAGCAACTTTGGAAGTGTTAGAGCTTTGAATGGTTTATCTCTAGTTTTTTCTTTTATTTCGTTTATTAGTTCTTGAAGTTGCATTTTCCTAATCTTTCTAGCTTTTCTATCTCTAACCGGGAGGATGCCTGAGGTTGTTTCTTTCTCTCCAATTACTAGCACGTAGTTAATCCATTCTCTTTCTGCTTCTCTAACTTTTTTCTGCATTGTTATGAGTCTGTCGTCTAAATCAACTCTTATGTTGTGGTCTCCGATTTTATTCATTAACTTTTCAGCGTCTTTGAGAAATCTTTCAGATACTGGTATTATTCTTACTTGAGTGGGTGAAAGCCAGAGGGGCAGTATGGAGACTTTTCCTTTTTGCTGTTCCTTGTAAGCCTTTTCCAGCATCGCGTATACGCATCTTTCGATGGCGCCGCTTGGGCAACAATGTAAAATTAATGGATGTCGCTTCTCTCCCTTTTCATCGATGTAGGTTATGTCGTATCTTTCAGCGTTTTCAATGTCGATTTGGTCTGTTGAGAGGGCAGAAGCCTTGTCTAGATTGTCCACGAAGTTGAATTCCCACTTTAATGTAAAATAGAAGAATCTGCCTTCCCACATTTCGACTAACGCGGGTTTGTTGATTAGTTTTACCAACGAAAGGATGAAATCTTTGTTTTCTTCGTAAAAGTCTTTGGTAAACCGTATGGCTAGCTCATAGTCTTCTTTGTTTAGCTCTAAGCCTTTCTCTAAAACTTCCGTGGAAAGCTTGAATCTGACGAGGAACTCCTGCTTCGCCTGATCTAAATCTGCGCATAAAGCGTGGCAGTCTGGCATGGTGAAAGCTCTAAGTCTTCTTAGTCCAGCTAATTCGCCGCTTTTCTCTCTTCTAAAGCTGTATCTAGTTAACTCGTAGATTCTTAAGGGAAGCTGTCGATAAGAAAATTGGGCGTCGTGGACCATGAGGAATTGACCGAAGCAGGCGCTGAATCTCAAAAAGAAATCTCTTTTGTCTGATTTAAGGATGTATTGTCTCGCCGGGAATCTTTCAAGATAATTTGACATGCTTGGATGTTGGAGGTCATACATAACCGGAGTTTCTACTTCCATACCTCCATACTCTATCACTTTTTGCGTTACAAATTGTTCCAGCAATGATTTGATCAAGCTTCCTTTAGGGTACCATCTGAAATTGCCAGAATCGCTGCCTGGCTCATAATCAACGATCTCCAATCTCTTCATCAATTTTACGTGAGGCGGCATCTGCTGAACTGCCCTCACTTTTTCTATTTCATATTTCGCAAGTTTTTCCAGATTTTCATGCTTGGCAAAGTCAAATTTTTTCACGGGAATTAGTTTTCCGTCGGTCTGCAAGATGAACCAGAGAGACTTTAACTTCTCTTCCGCCTTCAAAGCTTCCGGAGCAGTTTCTTCCTCAGCTTCGCCTGGCAAAACAACTCTAAACTGTTCGGCTAAGGGATGTCCCTTTATGGAAATAGAAAATTTTTTGCACCAACCGAAAGGAGTTCTATAGGTTTCAATTTTCATTTCCTTGGCTCTTCTTTCCATAGCTTTAATAATCTTCAAGGCGTCGGCGGGTTTTGATAAGGTGTTGCTTAAGTGGGCGTAGGGGTAGATCAGAATTCTGTTAACTTTCAATTTTTTGAGGGAAGCTTTGGTTTCTTCTATTGCTCTTATGGCAACATTCTCGTCGTCTCCTTCTTCGATGCAAGTGAACAAAACCGCAAGTTCTTCGAGTCTTTGTTTCTTTTTTTCGTATTCCTCAGCGGTGGCTATTTCTTTTTCTATTACCTCGTATTCTATGAAGTTTGAGTGTAGTTGGAGTATTCTCAATTTCAACATTCCTCTCGTTGGTTTTTTTGTGTGTCTTTACTGATAAGAAATGGAAAACTGTAAATTAGCCTTGTGTTGGAAAGTCAGATGTTATACCTCCATTTCTCCAGCATTTTATCCTTCTTGGTTTCCTTTTTGTATTCTTTATAGTGGTCTTTGCAAAGGTAAGATCGTCTTGCATCGCCAACTTTCAGTCCTGTAGCGCTTACTTTCTCTCTGGAGAGGGAGCGAACTGCCTCTTTGTCGCATCCGACGACGCTGCATTTTACGCCCTTAGCGACTCGACCCAAGGTAGTCCACCAATTCTTTATGTTAACTGTTAATTATCGCATATTAGGCCAGTGCTCTATATTATTTCTTTTGAATAATCACATTCTTCCATAGATCTTGCTTGCTCTAGCATAGGTCTCTTCTTTTCCCCCAAACACTTCGGTGCCAACTCCTTCAACAACGAAGGAGGCTGAAGCAGATCCAATACATGCGCACCATACTGGATCTTTTCCCTTAACATACTCGGCTAGGAAGGCTCCGATGAAGGCGTCTCCAGCTCCAGTGGGATCGCGGACAATTTTTGGCTTACAAGCTGGGATGTCATAAAGTTTTCCTTCAAAAAGTAGTTTGGACCCTTTCATTCCCATCGTTACAATGACTATTTTTGCTCCGTAATCGTGGATTTTTTCCATAGCCAAATGTAAATCAGCTAAGCCCGTTACCATCCTGATTTCGCTTGAGGAAGATTTGTAGAGGTCGATTTGTTCCAGAACCTGCTGGTTATCCCATCTTTTCAAGTACATGTTTCCATTGGCGTCGAATTCTCGCACAAAGCCTTGTGGGTCCAGAGACAAGATATTTGTTAGTGTTCGCAGTTTGTCCACAATGTTTCGGGATATTTCGTTTACTACGGGTGCTATGTGAATGACTTTGGCTTGCAAATAGTCTGCCACATCTTCTAGTAGAATGGGAGGTGCTCGGCTTTTCAGTTGAAGCTGTCGCTTCCAGTTGGTATATTTCAAAATGAAACTTGTGGTTGAAGCGCCTTTGATCCTTTTTAGCCCAGACAAGTCTACACCGTTGGCGTTCAGCCAAGCGATATGTTTACTGGAAAAATCGTCTCCAACTTTGGAAATCGCAGAAACCTTTGCGTCCAGTTTTCTTGCTGCTACCGAAACGTATGTTGGGGGACCGCCTAGTTTAGGTTTAGGCGTGGTTATTTTTGGCGAATTTATTAGATCAATTGTGAAGTGGCTGACCGTAACTAAATCAAACATCGTTCTTTAGTATTGGAGAACGATAGGTATATGAATTGATTTTGGTGTAAAGTTATAAACCTGTTTAGCTATCATAGGGTTGAGGAAAAGTTATGCCGGTGAAGCGTAAGTCTAGGGGTCGAGCTAAGGGCGGTAAAGGTAGGAGTACTATGGTTCAGTGTGGCAGTTGCGGTCAGCTTGTGCCTCGCGACAAAGCTAAGCGTGTGTCTCGTCGGGTCTCCATGGTGGACTCGGCTTTATATAAAGAGCTTCGTCAGAAGGGCACCTATATCGCTAGCCGCACAGAGACAAGTTATTACTGTGTTTCGTGTGCGGTGCATCGTGGTGTGGTAAAGGTGCGTTCGAAAAATGAACGGCGGCTACGTCCTCAGAGAAGAAGATTTAGACGTTAAGTTAAGAACCATTTTCTTTCTGTTTGGAAGCCTTGTGAAAATAAATTACCCGTTGAAGCACGGTTAGGTTTGTGAGAATGGCAAGAATAACGATGCTCCAACTTAACGCTTCACGCCAAGCAATTGTGAGAAAGCTTACTATGGTTAGTATGACTAGGCGTTCTGCTCGTTCAGCTATGCCCACTGTCTCCATTTTCACTCCCGCCGCTTCCGCCCTCGCCCGAGCGTAACTCACCAGCAACGAGCCCATTAGGGCGGCAAGTCCCCAAAAAGGGTCACATAGTCCGCCGAGAATGATTCCGCAGAAGATTATGGCGTCAGCGTATCGGTCAAGGAGGGAGTCTAAGAAGCCGCCGAAGGTTGTGGTTTGTCCGTAGAGTCTTGCTAGGGCGCCGTCTAGGGCGTCGCAGAAGCCTGAAGCCAGTAGAAGGAGAGGTGCCAGTATAAGAAAGAGTGTGTTTATTTGCCATTTCCAGTAGGCGAGGGCTGAAAGTGCTGCGAAGACTATTCCTATGGCGCTTACTAGGTTTGGAGTTAAGCCTATGCTGTGGGCTAGTTTTGCTTCAGCGGTCATCCAGAGCTGAACTCTTTGTTTAAGTTTTGTCAGCAAACTCTATCATCTCTCTGTCTCTTTAGGTTAGGGGGAGGAGGGCTATATATAGAGTCAACATGATTCGGGACCGAATTACCGAAACCTCCTCTCTGTAGTTAGACCCCCTAGTTTTTTCTTTAAATAGTCGTAACATTCTTTGGTTAGTTTGTGGCAAAGCAGACGTTTCCTTCCTGATGTAGAGACCCTCTATATTTTTTTAACATATTTTTCAACATTCTACGCGCAGTTGCGGTCATAGCTTTATGAATTCTGTTATTTTCAGAAGTTTATGATTTTCCTCTTCAGAACTTAGGTTTTCTTACAAATAAAAAATGGAGTATGGAGACTTTGAAGTCGATCTTTATCGCGGTTGTTTTGATCCGCAGGATGGGCATTCTTCTGAGGCTATGGGAATTTCTACACCACATTGAACGCATTTTTTCATAAACGCCGTTGGCGTTCTTTCGGTTGGCTTTGGCTGCAGTTTTCCAGCTATATACAATTTTCCATGAATATACACTGCCAAAAATATCAGACCAGCGAATGCCAAGTCTATGAGTAATGCAAGAAGGAATTGCAGTCCGGTTGTCAGAAACAAAACAAAGGCGCCAACGACTAGATATATCGCAGTAATCCATCTCAGCCATACAGGTGTCGGAGCTTCCTTCCAACTTTTCGGTTTTTCCTCTTGAGTGTCTACCATCTTTCCTTGCCTCTAGGGGTTTATGATCATGTAGGTTACGGCGTGTGTCCAGCCTACGGAGTCAAGCTCCCAATGACTACCATCATAATGTCCTGGGTAATAATTTTTCTCTCCCCACCAGACAGAGGCTGTTATCTTTATCGTGAAAGTGTCTGCTGACCCTGAGTTAAACAGCCATTGCACGTTGGCAGAGCCATCGGCTACGTTAACGAAAGGCGTAGGGTGATATTCGTGGGAAAAAGTCGGGTAGTCGCCCCAGTATTCGAGCACGTAGTTCGTACCAGCTTCTTGGCTGTCTTTAACGTTTGGGTCAGAAGCAAACATCCGAAGCAGTTCTTTCGCCCCCCCTGTAATTACCCTACCTGCTACGGTTTTGGTAAAAATCGCCAAGAATTGATTTCCAGCTAGTTCTAACGCTCCGAGTACAAATGGCACCCCGTAACCCAAAGCTATACCAGTGCCAAATGTTATAGCCAGTCCTCCAGCCGCTAACAATCGCAGTTGCATCTCCTCAGCTGCCTCTGGATCAATATCATCATATCCTTCTTCATTGCCTTGATGGCAATAGTAAATGTGTAGAAAGCCCTCTTGTGGTGTTGAGGTACCTGGCGGTGGCAGAAGCTCGATTTTTAGCTTTGTACCTATGATTCCATATCCTGCCGCAGATTCCGCGTGGAGGGCGGGAACAAACCACACTTCGCCGTCTGGTTGGACACTTTTCTTGAACCAGTAATATGTGGCCACGGTAAGTGTCACGTTTCCATAGCTTGACGTTTTCTTTGCTTCATCAATCATGGTTAAGGTAGTGTAGTCTATCCAAGCCTTGAAATCAGGCTTTCCATGTATAACGACTTTGACATCGGTGACAGTTGAAGGCAGACTTGCTGTAACATACGCATTCCACCAGTTGAGTTCTGTAGGACCAATCCATGTGCCACAAATAGTGGTGCTACCACCAGAGTATTTGTAGTAGATTTCAGCTCTAGCATAGTTTTGTGAGCCGTCCGACGCCACCGACTTCTGATAGAAATAAAAGCTGAACATAACGGTCTGTCCAGCTACGGCTTGAACGGCATCGTTGTCTAGCTCCTGCGACATTTGGTAGTCGCCTCCTCCGCTTGTGTACCAAGAGTATACACCGTCGATGCGATGGCCGACTACAGCCAGACTAAAGTCTCGAATGACTATCATTACGTCTGCGGTGTCTACTACGCTGTCGCCGTTCACGTCCGATCTTTTTCCATATGTCTCAACAAAATCTGGATCATTGCTGTATACGCGTATGACTATCATTACGTCTGCAGTGTCGACTACGCCGTCGCCATTTATGTCGCTTCGCAAATCCTGCACGCCACCATTATTAGATGTCCAAGGTAGACACTCACACGCCGAGTTGCCATATTCTTCAAAGCTCCAGTTCTTCACAGGATCCACAAACTCTTGAGATAGCTGAACGTCAGCTTTGACGTAGGATGGAAACAAAGTCACCAACATAAGAACAGCCATAGTTACTACAAGCACTAATTTCCGTAAAGACACCATTTTCGTAAATCTCTCCCTTCTCTTTTCCTGCTCTAAACCAAACTTACGCAACATTATCTAAAGTTGCTATTAAAATTTACGTAACGTCTTCAAAATAGATTAAAAAGCCACCGATACAAATGTTATGCATTATTTATTCATAAAACTTCTGAACAGATAGTACAATCATGCCCACCCCACTCAAACAACCACATATAGAAGAAAACGAAACACATCCATTGAAACACTTGATGATAACGTTCATCTTAGAGGTTTATGGTCGCAATGCTTATTTAAAAACAGCCTCTGTAAAGTTATGCGCGAGGATTCTTCATGATCAACGTAACTCCGTTGAAAATAGACGACGAAGTTGTGGTTGGCTTGATGGTGGATTTGCCTGATTCCCCGCCCCTTCTCTTGATAGTTGGACGAACAGGATTCGTTATGTGCGGTTTCCTCAACATGGACGCTGCTGAAAAAGTTGACGCGACCGCTGCCATGGTTAGCGGTGTGAAAACTTTTGACGACGTCCTTGAAGCTGAGATTAAGGCGGTTACGTCTAAGGCGCAAGTGAAGGGGATAAAGGTTGGAATGAAGGGCAAAGACGCTGTTAAACTGCTCCTCTAAAATTCAACGAAAGAAAATCTTATATAACTTACAAGTATTCACTTCGTGAAGTGGTTGTAATGGGTGACCTTGTTCCACAAAACTAACTCCTTTGCCATCTATTTTATATTAGAATTTGATTTTTTCAATAGTAAACACCTCGGAAGGAGCTAAGATGTCAGAGTCAGGAATTACCGTCAAAAAATCTGAACAATTCTCAGAATGGTACACCCAAGTCGTCTTAAAATCAGAGTTAGCAGACTATGCCCCTGTCAAAGGTTGCATTATCTTCAGAGAACATTCGTATGCTATTTGGAAAAAAATCCAAGATTTCTTCAACAAACAAATAGAAGCAAGCGGACACAAAAACGTGTATTTTCCCCTCTTTATACCTGAGAGGTTCTTGAAGAAGGAAGCTGAACATTTCAAAGGTTTTGTTCCAGAGTGCGCATGGGTCACAGTTGGCGGAGACACCGAACTAGAAGAAAGACTTGCTGTAAGACCTACTTCTGAAACCATAATGTATGTGATGTACAAGAAATGGATAAAAAGCTGGAGAGACCTCCCCCTCAAACTGAACCAGTGGTGTAACATCGTAAGATGGGAAACCAAAGCAACTAAACCGTTCTTAAGGACAAGAGAATTTCTCTGGCAAGAAGGCCACACAGCACATGAAACTAGAGAAGAAGCGGACAAAGAAGTCATGGACATTTTAGGAATCTACAGAGATTTAATGGAAAAACATCTTGCAATACCCGTGTTAGTTGGAAAGAAAACTGAAAGCGAAAAATTCGCTGGCGCCCTTTATACCACGACATTAGAAGCCCTAATGCCCGATGGAAAGGTCCTTCAACTGGGAACATCACACAATCTTGGTCAAAACTTCTCCAAACCCTTCAAAATTAAATTCATTGGAAAAGATGAAAAAGACAACTATGTTTGGCAAACTTCATGGGGCATATCCACACGCCTAATAGGAGCACTAGTGATGGTTCATGGCGACGACAAAGGATTGGTACTTCCTCCAAAAAAGACTCCATACCAAGTTGTGATAGTTCCAATCTTCTACAAGGAAATAAAGAAAGATTTGATCTTAAATAAAGCCAGAGAAGTTTTCAATAAATTAGAGGAAAACGGAATAACCGCTATTCTTGATGACAGAGAAGAATATACCCCTGGATGGAAATTCAATCAGTGGGAATTGAAAGGCGTACCGCTAAGAATTGAGGTCGGTCCAAGGGACATCGAGAAAAAACAGGTAATCGCTGCCAGAAGGGACACATTTGAAAGAATTGCAGTGAAAGAAAAAGAGTTGGTTGACACCATAAATAGGGTGCTGAAAGAAATTCAAGAGAACCTTTTCAACCGAGCGAAGAAATTCTTAGACGAAAACATCACTTCTGTAGAAACTTACACTGAATTTAAGAAAGTTCTGAGAAAAAAAGGAGGTTTCATCAGAGCCTGTTGGTGTTCAAATCAAACATGCGAAGAAAAAATTAAGGAAGAAACTGGGGCAACCATTAGATTGATTCCATTTGAAAAAGAAGAATTGTTTTCAAGTTGCGTGTACTGTGGCGATAAAGCAAAAGAAGTAGTTTACTTCGCTAGAGCATACTAGATCATAAGCAAGTTCCTAAGCCAACACTTTCTATCTTAGGCAGAAGAAACTGCGTGAATGGAGCGTACAAGTTTGGCTAAAGATGATATCCGAATGAAAGTTTGGCGTTTAATGGAAGAAAAAGAAATCGCCCTCTTCCCTAGACCTGTCTTCCAACGGATACCTAACTTCACAGGAGCGGAAAAAGCGGCACAGAACCTGAGAAATCTACCTGAATACGAGACGGCTAAGGTTATTTTCTGTAACCCAGATTCTCCGCAGAGGCATGTTCGCGAAATGGCTTTAAGAGACAACAAAATCGTTGTAATGGCTACGCCTAAACTAAGAAAGGGCTTCCTTTCACTAGATCCTCGCATGTTTCCTAAAAACCGCATTTTTGAGGTATCCTCAATTCGAGGAGCATTTAAACACGGTCGTTCCACCAAGCCATCTGAAGTGAAAGTTGATTTCTTTGTAGCCGGATCAGTTGCGGGTTCTTTGGACGGAGGAAGGTTGGGTAAGGGAACTGGATATTCTGATCAAGAGTATGCTATTTTGAAAAAGGCGGGTAGTCTTGCTTCTGAAACCCTTGTGGTTACGACGGTGCATGATGTGCAAATTGTGGAAGAAATCCCGAGAGATGAATGGGACGTTCCAGTGGATGTTATAGTTACGCCGACAAGGGTTATCCGAGTGAAGTGCATGCGCGCGCGTTAACAATTGGCAATCTGACGACCAAAGATTTTATTTAGTCATTAAATGCTAAAGCATGTCGATTAGAATGAATAAGAAATTTGTCTTTTTGGCTTTTGCGTATGTGTTCCTGCTGTTGGCAGTGATTGGGTCTCAGTTGATAGTTGTTGTTGCAGCGCAAGGCGTTGGCGTCAGTGAGGGGGACTGGGTTAAGTACGATTGTTATCCGTCCACAAACGGGACATTGTACCACCCTAACATGAACATGACCTGGATGAATGTTACTGTTCTAGACGTTCTCAGCACGAACATCACATATCAAGCGACAGTACGTTATGCGAATGGTTCAGAAGCAACGTTTACAGCCACTTGGGTGGATGTGGCCACGGGACATGTCAGCAGTGTATATGCTGCTGGTTACTTTATTGCGGCGAATCTCACCGCAGGCGAACTCATATACACCGATCCTCCACCCGAGACCGTTTTTCAAGGCGCGACAATAAATGAAACGATCTGGGGGACGTATCCAGTTGTTGGATATGTGGAGGTAAACCACTTGAACACAACGGATACCTGGACTATAGGCACGACGGTGGTGACCCAGTCTCTTAACTACTACTGGTATAGAGCAACAGGAATTCTGGCTAAATCGTCCACGTATATACTGGAACAACCGGATGTCGGCCCCTCGACATGGTCAAAGCTGGAAATAGTGACCATTGACATAATACCTGAATTTCCACCAGCCCTAATCCTTCCGCTCTTCATGATTGCCACCCTAGCCGCGGTTTGGCTTGGAAAAACGATATGGTCAACCAAAAAGTCAATCAAGAAACCCTCCCCTTGCGCCTAACCTCCCTCTTTTTTATTTTACGCGGGTATTTGAGAGGAGAATCAGTCTATCTTATTTTCTTTTCTAATGCTCTGTCTACTTCCTCTAGTCCAAGCTGTTTCAGCACTTCGGATTTCGGTATTCCGTTTTCATCCCAGCCTGCTTCTTCGTAATACTCTTTTTTCAAATCATCAAACTTGGCTCTTTCAACCTTTTTTCCAGCGTAGGGTCCTGAAGGCAGTGGTTCGTAGAATCTTTGAGGATTATCATCGTGTATTTTTGGGTTCCATTTGAGGTCTGGTCCACCTAGGAGCAAGAGAGCTCTTTGTAGGTGAAGTATTCTGCGCGCCGTTGTCTCATACCATTCCTCTGGTCCTATTTCCCAACCTGTAACCGCCTTGAAGAAGTCCCATTTGAGTTGTCGCGGCAAGTTAAAGTTGTTGAAAAAGCAGTAGACGCCTGAGTCGTGGAGAATTATCGCTAACTCGCTGTTGCCATGATGGATTGGGAGATAGGCTGTTGATGTGTGGTCACCAGCTTGAACAGAGCATGCGTAGGCTATATCAGTCGTGTAATCCTTTCCGCTTCTAACTCCGTGGGCTCCTATAGCCATTCCCTTCTCATGAACCACGTATTGCATAATATCTTTTTTCTTCATTTCCTTTATCTTGACGGCTGCTCTATAGGAACCTTCGGCTAACAAGTCTCCAATTCCTTCCTTCATAGCTACTTTCCTAGCCAACGTAGCAAAAGCCTTCGCGTCTCCCCACCTCAACTCTATACCATCTAGGTCTTCCTTCGTTAGGATTCCTCTCTGGTAAAGTTCGCCAGCGAATCCCAGCACATTTCCACCTTGTATTCCGCAGAGTCCCAGATCGTCTATCACAGACGCTAAGTAGACATTTTCTTCTGGAGTGAAGATGCCCAAGTTAGTTCCTAGGTAAGCCTGTAGCTCATAGTCTGGGTTGTCGTCTATTGCGCCTTTAAAGGGACCCGTTTTTACCATCGCAACTTTCAAGCATGTTGTTGGACACCCAAAGTCGCCCCAGTATCTTTTTATCCAAACTCTTCGCTCGAACTTGTCCACTCCAAAACTTTTCTGATCATGCCACTCTTCCTGCCAGTTCCTAATGGGCTCGGAACTGGCTATGGCACCGACTTCGTAGCCTGAGGCGCTGGTTCCCCACCGTCGAAACGAATCGTTCATGTAGCATCTCTGCGACGCTTCATCTATCAGCGCCTTCACTTTCTCTATGTTCTCTACCTCGGGTAGGGGTCCTGTACCCTTAGCCACCAGTGCCTTCAGGTTTTTTGAACCCATCACAGCTCCGTAGCCGCCGTAACCTGCTGCGTGGGTCCATTTCGCCATAACAGCGGCAATTCTGACTTTGTTCTCTCCAGCTGGTCCTATGTAGAGTGCTGCTGGTTCTTTCCACTCGCCATAAAGTGGATTTGTTTTTCTAAGCTTTTCTCTTCCTTCTTTGGTAAGCATAGTGAGGGTTTGCTTTCCATCTTTTCCCCAGATGTGACTTGCATCTCTGATTTCAGCTTGGGAATCTGTGATGAAAATGTAGCTTGGTTTGGCAGCCTTACCTGTTATGATCAAACCGTCGTAGCCTGCGCATTTGAGTTCTATTGGAAACTCTCCAGCAACCGTTGAACCTACTACGCCGTTGCTCTGAGGCGACTTTCCAGATACACAGATTCTGCCTCCTGGGAAAAAGCCGGTTAATGGTCCAGTTAAGACGAGAAGAATGTTTTCGGGTCCAAGAGGATCGATGGTTTCCCAATGGTCGCCTAGTCTGTCCCACAAAATCTTTGCAGCCAAGCCTCTGCCGCCAATATATTGCCTTAAGATGCTTTCATCAAATGTTAGCTCATTTATCTTCTCTGCCGAAAGGTCAACTTCTAGAAACTTGCCTGCGTACCCCCACATTTAGATCAACTCCTTTCCCGTTTCTCCATACAGGCTGGCAACCAAATCTCGCGTCACTTCTTCAGGTTTGCGGGCGTATATCTTGTAGGCACGGTCGCGTTCCATATTTTTCTCGTCTGCTTTCGACACAACCCTAAGAACATCCCATCCTCCTTCGCTGCACACTTTTGCGCATTGAGGTTCTCCTCCACAGAGGTCGCATATTACCGCGTATTTCTCAGTTGGATGTATATGGGGGATTCTACCTGGGCAGGCGTCGATGCAGAGACCGCATGCAGTGCATTTTTCTTTTTCAACTAAAACAGCCCCTGTTTCCTTGCTTACTGATAAGGCATCTACGGGGCAGGATTCAACGCATGGATAGTCGTCGCATTGGGTGCAGAAATGGGGAAATTCCGCCCCAGGGACAAGCATGAAAACACGTATTCTTGAGGCTTCAGGCCAGATGCGATTCTCGTGGAAAAGGGAGCAAGCTATCTCGCATTTTCTGCATCCGCTGCACTTTAAGTAGTCTCTAACAATCCAGATAGGTTCTTGAGAACTCAATTATAACTCCTCTTTGAACTGGCTGAAACAAAACGTTTTATTCGGTTTAATTTAAAGCTAACGATGAACTTCCTAAAGCATGGTTTATGTCCTTTAACTTCGACTGCTGTCTTTCTGTTTGAAAAAAGTTAAAGCAATGTAGTAACGCTTAAGCATACGTACAATAAACCTCGGAGAGCGGGTTTGTTTGGCAATTCTAGAGTGGATGCAACAATTTGCGCTTCAATTTGGCTATTTCGGAGTTTTTCTCATTAGCCTCATTGGTGCCTTGTCTGTTGTTTTTCCTATACCTTACACCCTTGTCATCTACTTACTAGGAAGTTTTTTAAATCCTCTTCTTGTCGCAGTCAGTGGCGGTCTAGGCTCCGCTCTCGGCGAATTTTCCGGATACGTGCTTGGCTACTATGGACGAGCGGTACTAAGCAAAGAAAGACGAAGAAAAATGGATTACATGATGAAGGTTTTTCATCACTATGGATTTGCTGCAATTTTCCTCTTTGCCTTAACTCCCTTGCCTGATGATCTTCTTTTCATTCCGCTGGGGATCATGCGATACCGTTTTGTGAAAGCTTTTATCCCAGCTCTTTTGGGTAAAATGTTGATGTGTTTCATTTTGGCGTATAGCGGTTACTTTTCTATTGGCTTAATTGAAGTCGTATTCGGGGAAGGTGGATGGTTAGGTGTTGTGGTAACATCTGCTCTTTTGATCATTGTCATTGTAGCCCTTCTCAAAATTGATTGGGAGAAGGTTTTTGAGAAGTATGTGGGCAAAGAGAGCGTGAAAAAAGATTGAGGGTAATAGCTGACCTCCACATTCACAGCAGGTTTAGCCGTGCAACAAGCCAGAAAATGAACATAGACGAAACAACTCGTTTTGTCCGAATCAAAGGCTTAAACCTCATGGGCACAGGAGATTTCACTCATCCAAAATGGCTTAAAGAAATAACTGAAGAACTAGTTGAAATTTCAGACACTAACCTCTACGGAACTGTAAAATATCCAGACTCTCCTGTGCGCTACATGATAACCGCTGAGGTTAGTACAATATTCACGTTTGAAGATAGCGTCAAAAAAATTCATCACGTTATTTTGACTCCAAGCCTCGAAACCGCAGTTCAAGTCAATGACCAATTGAAGCGTTACGGTGATCTCAGCGTTGACGGCAGACCAACTCTGGACATGACTGCGCCGCAACTCGTAGAAGAAGTCATGCAAGTTTCAGATGAAAACGTCGTTATACCCGCTCACGTTTGGACTCCATGGTTCAGCATTTTCGGCGCCTTCAGCGGTTTTAACCGAGTAGAAGATTGCTATCAAGACATGACGAAACACATTTCAGCCCTAGAGACAGGCCTCTCTTCTGACCCGCCTATGAACTGGAGGCTAAGCGCCCTCGACAAGTTTGCCTTAGTTTCAAACAGCGACAGCCACAGCAGTTGGCCTTGGAGAATCGGAAGAGAAGCCAACGTGTTTGAATTGGAACGGTTAACCTATCAAGAGGTGGTTGACGCCATTCGCAAGAAGGATCAAAATCGCTTCAAATTCACCATCGAAACCAATCCTGCCTACGGTAAGTATCATTGGACAGGTCACAGAAAATGCGACGTCTCCCTTCCTCCTCAAGAAGCCATAAAATTTGGAAATCGTTGCCCAGTTTGTCGCAGGAATCTCACGAAGGGTGTGGAGCAACGTGTGGAAGAACTAGCGGATCGGCCTGCTGGTTTTAAACCAGAAGAGGTAATAGGCTACGTGCATCTGTTACCTCTTTCCGAAATCGTTGCAACGGTTTTGGGAGTAAGCTATCCCGGCGCCCAAAAAGTTTGGAACGTCTACAACTCCTTAGTCGCGAGGTTTGGCGACGAATACACCGTGCTCATAGACGCAACCAGAGAAGAAATGTCACAGATTGTTGACCCACGGGTCGCTGAGGCTATAGTTCGAGTTAGAGAAGAGAAAATGAGGGTTATACCTGGCTACGACGGAGTTTACGGTCAACTAATTATATTCGAGGAAGGAGTGGAAAAAGGAAAGGTGGTGTCAGAAAGGTTAAAGCAACGGAGCATAGCTGACTTTATGTGATAATAGTGTCACATAAGCTTAACTTAAAATTAGATTGCACGCGCATTCAGATGATTTTATAAGTTTATGGGATGTTGGTGGTTTAGAAGGAGTAAAAGGTGCTGAGTGTAATTGCTGTTTTGGCAATCGTTCTTGGAATAGCTTTACTGTTCAATGAAGTCTTCAAGAGATTGAGTTTACCTCCAGTTGTTGGACAGATATTGGGGGGCTTGATCCTTGGCATACCGATCATAAAATCGTTAATCTTTCAGAGTGGTGAATCATTTGAAATCGTTGACCTGTTGGCAACACTTGGTATTCTTTTTCTGTTGCTTTTAGTTGGACTCGAAATTGACCTTGAGAAGATTTTGCAGAGTTCCAGAGAAGGCTTTCTGATTGCTCTTTCTGCTGCAATAGTGCCAATGATTCTTGGATTTGCCCTTTTAAGAATGCTTGGCTACAGCGTCGTTGCTTCGCTGATATTTGGCGGTGCTCTTTCAGTCACGGCTGAGGGGACTACTGTTAAAGTTTTGATGGATGCAAACGCGCTGAACACGAGGCTGGGAGCAGTTATCGTGTCTGCTGGGGCAATCGACGATATTTTCGAAGTTCTTTTTTTGAGTCTTGTCACTATCGTTGGCTTTGGAGGGAGCGTGTTCCAACTTGTTTACCTCCCGTTGGAATTTCTAATTTTCATAGCTGCAGCTTTCATCCTCTTCAAACTGGTCTCCAATACACTACGAACAATCGAGAAGAGGGGCGATGTGGAGCTTTTCTCCTTGATAATTATCTTCGTTTTGATAATGGCTACTCTGTCGGAAGCCCTCCAGATGGGTTATCTAATTGGCGCCATAGCTTCTGGTTTTTTGCTTCAGCTCTCGATGAGGCGTCTTCGAAAAAGTGACGAGGAAGAGATGATTAGAGCGACGAGACTGATTACGCTGGCTTTTGTTGTCCCCTTCTTTTTCGTGAATATAGGCTTGAATTTCGATTATGGCTATCTGTTTGGAAATGTTCTTCTCATGGTTCTGACTGTTCTTATAGCTTTCCTTGGTAAGATTGTTGGCACGATTATGGTGAAGCCTCTGTCACGACTGAGTGTTAAGCAGCTTTATCTTATTGGGTGGGGGATGAACTCAAGGGGAGCGGTTGAACTCGTTATAGCTCTGTTGGCATTGAGACATGGATTAATCACTCGAGAGATTTTCTCCGCGCTTGTAGCGATGGCAATAATAACAACTCTTGTTTTCCCGTTCGTTCTTCAACAAGAAATCAGAAAAGACCCCAAAGCCATGGAGTAAAACGCGCGCACTATACGGGTATTTCTGGGAAAAGGATTTTTTTGGTGTTAGCTCTGCAATTAGGGCATTCTTGTCTACTCGCAGCGTAGATGGTCTTACAATATGGGCATTCGATTCTAATCATTTCATTGAAATGTTTGTCTACTATCTCCATCCTCTTTTCTTGCAATTCTTTTTTGCTTCTTAGTTTCGTGGTTTTAAATGCGAACCATAGTGCAGCGATTGTTAGGGCAATGAACATAACTGAAATAATCAGAATTATTTGCCAAGCCGACGTTGCCGCCATTTGTTTTACACCTACCAGAGACTTGTTTGTTTCAAGTAATCACAAACTCAGCATGTTTTCCCAATTTGTCTCTGGTTAATAGAGACTTAGCCTTTATGAATCGAGAATTAAGACCCGACATAAAATTTTGTGGGTATGCGAGCGCATTGCGAGGGGTAACTTTTTGTGTGTGCGTTAAACTTTAGTCCCAAACCCAAACATCCATACTGAAGACTCGAACGTGTTCTACGTTATTCCACTATTTTCGAATAAATGTTGCTTGTGTATCAAATTCCCGATATATGTCCAAGCTAGAAATAAACGATATATTAAGACATAGTACATATAAGATTCCACAAGAACAATGAGAGGTAACACACGTGCGGACAAAAACATTTTTCGATAAATTTAGAAAAAGACGCACAAATCCAACCAAACCATCTGCAACAGAAAAAACCATTCTTTCCACATGCACCAATTCTTTCGGATATTTGTCAATTCGCAATAAAACTGATCCTATTCCTCAAGAATGTCTTTTTTGCCCAAAATTAGCGGACTGTATGGTTCTGACAGTTTATACATGATTTTAGACCAAGACATGTGCGCGCAGAGTTCACACCCAGATTGAAACCTTCTATCCTCCTCCTGCGCGCGCATTATCTGCACACACCTACAGTTTATTAATGATTATCTATGAACTTATGACAACTGAGGGACTCCATTGAAGCTACGTGTAACCTTGGTTCAATTTGGGCGAGACCGGTCTAATAAACCCAAAAACATTGACCGAATGCTTTCAACCCTTTCGAACATAAAGAACACGGACATTGTTTGTTTGCCTGAAGCTTGGACTGGCGGAGGAGACTTATTCTTAGAAGAAAAAGAACGCGAAGCTCTCCTCTCATCATTACGTCAGCTCGCTGCCAAAAACAATTATAACCTCTTAACTGGCGGCTTATTCAATCGTCGAGCAGAAAAAATCTTCGACACCTGCCACATAATCAACCGAGACGGAAAAATAATCGGTTTCTACGACAAACGTTTTCCATCAACCGCATTCAATGAAAGAGACTTCTGCAACCCCGGAAACGTTTCACCAGTTTTCAAAGTCAACGATGTCCAAATCGGCATAGTAATCTGTGTTGACGCCCTTTACCCGGAACTCGCGAGAAACCTAGCTATAAACAATGCCCGCATCATTTTCAACCCCTCCAACATACCTAAAAACCGAAGCGACCTGTGGAAACATGTGTCAGTAACTAGAGCCGTGGAAAACACGGTTTTCTACGTTTTCGTAAACAACACGAACACGCTTTATCCAGATGGACGAATAGTGAAAGGCCATAGCCTTGTTGTAGCACCAGACGGAGAAATAGTTCTCGAAGCGGATGAAGAAGAAAAGGTTATTCAAAGCGAGCTTGATTTTAGTCGAATAGACAAAATTAGAAAACGCTGGCGATACCTAAATGACATACAGCAACAACCAATTTATTAAATCAGAGGACAAATAGAAAATATAGGTGTAAAAATTGCTTGGAACCCATCCCTCAAAAGACATCATAGGAAGTAAATCAAGCCTATTAAAGGAGCGAAAGATTATCCTCTGCATCACCGGAAGCGTAGCCGCCGTCAAATGCCCAGATATCGCCCGTGAACTCATGCGACAAGGCGCAGAAGTTTACGCAGTTATGTCAACCATGGCTCAGAAAATAATTCATCCACACCTCATGGAGTGGGCAACTGGAAACCATGTTGTAACAGAGCTAACTGGAAAAATTGAACACGTTATGTTAGCTGGCGAAGGAGTGGGTAAGACTGACCTAGTTTTGGTCGCTCCGGCAACGGCAAATACCATCAGCAAAATCGCCTGTGGAATAGATGACACTCCAGTCACTACGGTGGTTTCAACAGCCTTAGGGTCCGGCATACCAATTATGGTTGTACCTGCGATGCATGAGTCGATGTATCGCCACCCTGTGTTAACCGAGAACGTTAGGAAGCTTCAATCCTTGGGCGTAGAGTTTGTTGGACCTGGAGTTGAGGAGGGAAAGGCCAAGATCGCTAGAACCGAGGAAATCGTGGAGGCAGTTATTCGTAGACTCACCGTTAAGAAGGACCTAGCTAAAAGAAAGATTTTGGTCACAGCAGGTCCTACTTTAGAGTATATAGACCCCATTAGGGTGATCGCAAACAAAAGCTCCGGGAAGACAGGTGTAGCCATCGCTGAGGAAGCTCTGTCAAGAGGAGCTGGAGTAACCTTAGTTTACGGCCCTGGAACTGCTATTCCTCCTGTGGGAGCTAATATAATATCTGTTGAAACCAGTCAGGAAATGTATGATGCGGTAGTCTCTGAGTTAAAGTCGAAGAAATACGATGTTGTAATCGCTGCTGCAGCAGTGGCAGATTGGAAACCCGAGAAAGAATATGAATATAAAGTTCCGACAAGCATCAAAACTGAACTCACAGTAAAGTTGAAGCCAACCCCAAAGATTATTGACGCTGTAAAGAAGGTTAGGCCAGACACATTTCTTGTCGCCTTCCGGGCGGAATATAATCTGTCTGATGAAAAACTGATTCAAAGCGCCTACAAACGACTGAAGAAAGCAAAGGCGGACCTCATCACCGCAAACGATACTGGGAGAAATGGTGTTGGTTTCGAATACGATACTAACGAGGTTTTTATTGTTGACACAAACAAAAAAGTTGTTCACGTTCCCCTCACCACGAAAAGAGAAGTTGCGAAACGCCTTTTCGATGTAATCATTAGTAAACTCAAAAAGAATGCGCGCGCATAAGATAGTTAAAAATCAAAGAGTATTGTAGTCCCTAACCTTTTTATGAAATCGGTAGTAATTAATACAATTATGAAAAAAGGAATTTATGCTGGAAGCTTCGATCCACCGACAAATGGTCATTTGTGGATGATAGAACAAGGGGCAAGACTATTTGATGTGCTTATTGTGGCAATAGGGACAAACCCTGCCAAAGAATATACTTTTTCTCTTGATGAACGAGTTGAAATGTTGAGAAACATTGCAAAACAATATCGGAATACAACAGTAGATACTTTCGAAAATCAATTTCTTGTTAATTATGCAAAATCGGTAGGAGCAAGTTGTATTTTAAGAGGTATTAGGTCTGAAGGTGATTATGAATACGAACGTGTAATGAGGCATATTAACAGTGATTTAGATTCTAGTATTCTGACCGTATTTTTGATGCCTCCTAGGGAAATTGCAGAGATAAGTTCAAGCTTTGTTAAAGGTTTGGTTGGTCCTAAAGGGTGGGAAAAAACAATTAAAAAATATGTTCCTGAGACAGTTTACGAGAAATTTTTAGAGGAGTTCAGAAATCAGATACGTCCTGCTGGCGTACGTGAAAATGCCGGAAAACTTACCTAACTAAACGGTTCCACAAATCTTACATTTAGTCTTAATGTCTAGTATGACTTGTTCTATCCATAAGGCAATCAACGCACGGTCCGAACAAAGGACATCGCGCGCGAATGAGGCATAACCCAATAGAATCCCGTTCTAACGTCTCCAAAGCACCAACAATTTTAAGACGGAGTCAAATCTTAACTGACAGCCATAATAGGACGGAGTTATCTTGAAAGACGACTTGGTAAAGACCGTTGATTACGGAAGGAAACTTGGCGCCGACTACGTTGAAATTAGGACGCAGAGACTTTTCAAAACCCTCTTGACGACAAAGGACGGCAGAGTTGAAGCAGCGAAGGAGGGAACTGAAAACGGTGCAGGCGTCAGAGTTTTGGCTAAAGGCGCTTGGGGTTTCGTATCCCTTGGAAAACTGGATCCAAAGTTGCTATTAGAGGCTGTTGGTGAAGCGTTCAAGTTGGCAAAAGCAGCGAGTCTTGAGACGAAAACACCTGTGAAACTTGTTGAGACAAAGACCGTGGAAGACAAAGTGGTGACTAAACCGAGAAAAGACCCGAGGGAAGTTCCAATAGAAGAAAAGATTGACGCCGCCCTAACAATGGACAAAACGATTTTCAATTATGACCGACGTATAAAGAGCTGCACCATAGACTATCTGGATTTAACCGAAACGAATTACTTCATCAACAGCGACGGAACTTACATTCAACAAGACAAACTCTACGTCTGGTCTAGAATCTTTTCATCAGCACGAGAAGCCAACGTTTTCACTTCGGGAAGGGAGGAAATAGGGTCCACATCCGGCTTCGAAGTGTTTGATGTTGAAACGCCAGAAAAGGTAGGAACAATGATCGCTAAACGCATAATAAATCAGCTGAAAGCCAAAGCGCCAAAAGGTGGAACGTTCCCAGCAGTGATCGACACCAACGTTGTCGGCGTCTTCATCCACGAGGCTCTAGGACACTTGGTGGAAGCAGACCTTACATTGTCCGGGTCTGTGCTGTCTGACAAGCTTGGAAAGAAAATTGCGTCTGAAGCCGTCACAGTCTATGACGACGGCACAGTCGAAGGCGCCTTCGGTTCCTTCAAATACGACGACGAAGGAGTTCCAACACAAAAAACACTTCTGATTAAGAAAGGTGAATTAGTTGGACTCATGCACAATCGTGAAACCGCCCACAAGTTTAATGCAGAACCCACAGGAAACGCTCGAGCCGAAGATTTCCGGTTAGAACCCATCATCAGAATGCGGAACACCTACCTCGCTCCAGGCAACTCAACCTTAGAGGAGCTAATTGAAGACATAGATTTTGGTTATTACCTCAAAAGTTTTCGAGGTGGCCAAGCAAACTTGGATGGAACTTTTCAGGTTGGCATACAAGAGGCATACGAAATTGTTAAGGGCCAGTTAGGCGTTCCCGTTCGGAATGCTTCAATCAGCGGAAACACCCTTGAAACTCTGCATAAAGTGGATGCGGTGGGTAGAGACTTTAAACTATGGTCAGGGAGATGCGGGAAGGGTCAAATAGCCTTCATTTGTGACGGAGGATCGCCTATACGGGTGAGCGAGGTGATTATTGGTGGCGGAGCTTAAACTCGACGAATTAATCGGTTTCGGGCAGAGAGCCGTTAACGTTGCAATTAAAAAAGGCGCCTCAGAAGCTGAGGCTTTTCTAAGCAGAATCTCTGGCACGTCAGTAAACATTGAAAGAGGGCAGATCGTCAAAAGCACCAAGAGAACGGATCAAGGTTTAGGAATAAGGGCTATTTACAAAAAGGCCGTCGGCTTCGCCTACACAAACATGTTAACCCGCAAAAACATGGAAGATACTGCTGTCAAAGCCTTCAAATCTGCTAAAGCCAGTAAACCCGACGAAAACTGGATAGGTCTGCCCAGCCCTAGAAAAGCCAGCGAAACAAAAAACACGTATGACAAACAATTGACTGCAATTTCTTCTGATGAATTGGTGGAAACAGCGTCGGTTATGTTGAATGCAGCGGAAGGCTACGACAAACGAGTTTTACCCATAGGCGGAGGAGTTGGAACCATTCTTGCGTCTAGCGCCGTCGTTAACTCTCACGGCGTAGAAGCTTACGACGAGGGCACCGGCATCGAATGCTCCACCGAAACCATGGCAAGAGAAGCGGGTGAGGTTACTCCGGTATGCTTTGAACTGAACGCAGAAAGAGTCTACAAAATTGATCCCAAATGGGTTGGAAGAGAGGCTGCGAGGCAAGCAATTTCCGCTCTTAAAGCCAAAAAAATCGATTCTGGAACGTTTCCCATAATATTCACTCAACAAGCGTTTCACTCTCTCCTCTATTATACTTTGATAAACGCCGTGAAAGCAGATTACATTCAAAGAGAACGGTCCGCCCTCAAGGGGAAAATTGGGGAAGAAATTGCCTCAAATCTTGTCACGGTTCACGACGATGGATTGCTTGAAGGAGGTCTTCAAACATGGAAATTTGACGGTGAGGGTGTTCCCAGCCAAAAAACCCTAGTCGTTGAGAAGGGAATCTTAAGGCATTTTCTATACAACAGTTATACAGCAAACAAAATCGGCGTCAAGAGCACCGGAAACGCTTTCAGAGGAGGTCTAGCCCCCTACACATCCACGCCAGTTTTGGAAGCAACCAACTTCACATTCACTCAAGGAAACAAATCTCCCGAAAACCTCATCAACGAAATTGATGACGGACTAATAGTTTACAACTTGCAGGGCGCCCACAGCAGCAACCCAGAAAGCGGAGAATTTTCTGTGGTGGCTACCCCCGCGTGGAAAATTGAAAAGGGTAGCATAGCTTATGCTGTAAAAGGGGCGATGCTGGCAGGCACAATTTTTGATGTTTTAAAGAGCGTATCAGCGCTTGGCAATAACACCAGGAAAATAGGGCGATTAGTTGCACCATGGATTAGAATAGAAAACGTTAAAGTCATTGGAAGCTAATGAAACCTTTTTATGGTAAATAATGCTCACGTCTCTAAAGTCATAAAACGTCAAAATTACAAAATCGGATGAGGAGGAAAAGCAAAGAAATTGACTGGCGCTAAAGAGGAATCATCTCGCGTCAAAAAGGTTGTTTGGAGGATAGAGACTGCACGAAAAATAACACAGTTTTTTTCCTTCATATTATTAAACGCAGTCATTTTTGGCTTAGGACCATGGCCAATAGTTCTCCCAGTTGTCCATAGTTTGGGGGTTCATCAAAAAACCATGGGTGACGCCTTTGCAATGTTACAATGGATGCTCCACGAGTCCGTTTTTCCTTGGCTTCCCTTAGCATCATTTTTTCTTGTAGCGGTTTTTCTTGGCAGAGCCCTCTGCGGTTGGGTATGTCCCTTCGGTTTCGTTCAGGACTTGTTGGGATACATTAAGAGAAAGCATACGGAGATTTCCTTGAGAAATCATGAATGGATGATTAAAATCAAATATATTGTCTTGGCGGTTACTCTTTTCGTCAGCGGAACCTTAGCTATATCGCTGGCCATGGGGATGGGTGAAGGCTACAAAGCGGCTTTGGGAGCGTTTGCTCCAGCACCTTTTAATGCCTTAAGCCCAGCTGACACGCTTTTCGCTATTGTTCCGAGAATGGTGTTAGATGCTCTTTACAATGGCGTCGGTGCTTTGATCTCGGGCGCGCAACTACTTTTGTGGGCTCGTCTCGTTATAATGGGGCTGGTCTTGGTTCTAGCCGTGTACGTTCCGAGAAGTTGGTGTCGATATTTGTGTCCCCATGGGGCGGCCTTAGCCTTCCTTAACAGATTCAGTTTCCTAGGTTTGAGGAGAGATCCGTTGAAATGCACGAAGGCGGGATGCCGCGCGTGTGTGGAGGTGTGTCCAATGAAGGTTCCCATTTTGGATTTGCCGTGGGAAAAATTCACTGATTCTGAATGTACGTACTGTCTAAAATGTGTTGAAGCTTGCACAACAAAAGCAATTAAACCAAAATTCCCGTAAAAGATGGCTTTTAACTTCTGGAACACTTTTTTTTATCTTAATTTTACATTTATTTTGCGGAACGAAACCATTATCAGTTGATGACTCCCAATGTGAAATAGTTCAAATTGCTTGTTGCACTCTTTTATTTAGGGTGTTGAAGATGATCAAGAAGGAAATAGCGTGTGCAATGACGATAGCTGGCTCTGACAGTTGTGGAGGAGCTGGCGTGGAAGCCGACCTCAAAACTTTTGCAGCCCTAGGAGTTTTCGGAACCTGCGCAATCACTGCCGTAACAGCTCAAAACACGCAAGGAGTTTATGGCATTCTCCCTATACCTCCACGCATGGTTAAGAGACAAATAGAGGTTGTTCTTGAGGACATTCCGGTTAAAACGGCAAAAACCGGTATGCTTTACTCCAAGGAAATCATGGGTGTAGTGGCTGAAGCCATTGATCGCCATGAACTGCGAGTTGTTGTTGACCCTGTTTTCCGAGCAGGAACCGGAAGTCTTCTTATTCGCGAGGAAGACAAGGAGTTTTTGATCGAAGCGATAGTTCCTCGATCTTTCGTTATCACGCCAAACAAACATGAAGCCGAAGACATTGCTCAAATGAAAATAAAAACGATTGATGACATGAAAAAGGCGGCTTCAAAAATCAGCAGGCTAGGCGCAAAAGCAGTGGTTGTAAAGGGTGGTCACCTAGAGGGACCGAACGTCACAGATATTTTGCACCATAATGGCAAGTTCAAGGTTTTCACAAAGCCCCGAGTAGAAGTGGAGGCGCATGGAGGGGGATGCACCTTTTCCGCAGCCATAGCAGCCTACCTAGCCCTAGATTACGATGTGGTGGAAGCCGTTACGAAAGCTGAAGAGTTAATGCAGAACGCCATCACCTTCGGTTTAAGGGTTGGGAAAGGTAGGGTTCCAGTGAATCCAGTGGCAAGCTTGTTCAATGAAGCTGAGAAGCATCGAGTTTTAGAGGATGTATCCGCAGCGGCTAAGATGATTGAAGATCATTCAGAATTCATGCCTTACATGGCTGAAGTTGGAACTCAAGTTGCCATGGCTTTGCCTTATGCTTCCACCAAATGGCATGTTGCGGCTGTGGAGGGAAGATTTGTCAAGTTCGGTGAGAGGGCGAGGGCAGTTGGTTGCGTTAAGTTTGGAGTATCAGATCACGTCGCTCGCATTATCCTAACCGCTATGAAACATGACCCTTCAAAGAGGGCGGCGCTCAACCTCCGCTACGACCATGATTTAGTGGAAGTCTTCAAGAAGCTTGGGCGGGTGGTTTCAAGCTTTGAAAGAAGGCTTGAGCCTCCGGAAGTGAAGGTGATGGAGGGGGGAACCCTTGTTTGGGGCGTGGAGGAGGCTATAAAGGCTGTTGGAAAGGTTCCAGACGTTGTTTATGATTTAGGCGAGGTGGGGAAGGAGCCGATGATTCGGGTGTTGGGAAACTCTGCTGTTGACGTGGTGGAAAAGGCGCTAACATCCATAAAGTTGCGAAAACAGGGTAATCCATACTAGTGCATGGTGAAATTAAGATGAGTCAGAAAGTTCGTGAGTGGTTGATGTTGTTACAGCTCTTCGACCAGACAACTCATGAAGACCGACTTGAAATAGACATGGAGATTGAAAGGAGAACTGGAGTTTACTGCGATGATGCGATAAAACATCGCCTCATAAGCGAACAGGAATTTCGAGAAATAGTTGCCACAATTCTGAATCGTAAGAAGAGGAAAAGGAAAGAAGTTATCTTGGAAACAGAAACATACGTCATCTAGATGGATTTTGAGCGATACTAGGTTGAGGGAAATGGGAGAACTGGGTGGATTCCTGCGACTAATCAGACCGTTAAATTGTCTAATGATGGGTTTTGCGGTGGTTGTAGGGGCTTCTTTAGTTTCCTCCCTTGACTTTTCATTCAACCTCCTCTTAGGGTTTGTAACGTCGTTTACGTTGACAGGGGCTTCCATGGCAATAAACGACTATTACGATCGAGAAATTGACGCTATAAATGAGCCGAAACGTCCAATTCCAAGCGGCGAAGTTAGCCCGAAAGAAACCTTGTTATTCGCCCTATTTATAAGCATAATAGGGTTCGCAACAGCCTTTGGAACTAACTTTCCTAACTTTTCATGTTTAATAGTTGCAGTAATCGCATGGATCGTGTCTGTGACCTACATTACCGAGGGAAAACGAACAGGGCTTCCCGGAAATTTTCTGGTCAGCGCATGTGTTGTAATTCCATTCATCTACGGAAGTTTCGTGGTAGAGAAACCTGAGTTACCTATTATCATATTTACCGCCATCGTCTTTCTTTCAAACACTGGCAGAGAGGTTGCAAAGGGAATAGTGGATGTTGAAGGCGACAAGTCTCAGAATGTTCGGACGATTGCGGTGCTTTATGGAGAGAGAACCGCGTCGGTTGTGTCGTTGATTTTCTCTTTTTTGGCGGTTAGCCTTAGCCCTTTACCACGGCTTTGGGGACTTGTTTCTGACTGGTTTATTCCCTTTGTTATTTTAACTGACGTTGGACTGATTGTGTCTTCTATTTTGCTTCTTAGGGATTATTCCAGAAAAAATGCTAAAAGAGTGAAGAACCTAATCTTGATATGGTTTATAACTGGACTTTTGGCTTTTATTATGGGAAGATTGTGAACTGATCTTATCTGATTTTGCTTCCTACTTCGATGTCCTTTTCTGGTTTTATCAAAATGACGTTACCTTTATTGTCTTCGGCGGCGAGTACCATGCACTGGGATTCCACTCCCATGAATTTCCTTCTTTGCAGGTTCAATACAAAGGCGTATTTTTTGCCTACCAATTCTTCTGGTTTGTAGTATTGTAGTAGTCCTGCCACAGACTGCCTTTTCTCGGAACCAAAATCAACTATCATCCTGATTAAGTTTCTTGATCCAGCAATTTGTTCAGCTTCAACGATTTTGCCAACCCTTATGTCAAGCTTCAGAAAATCATCAAACGGTATTTCCATTCCAGTCACCAACGACTATTTTCCTTCCCATGTTTTGAATTTTAAGCTTTGCGCATTAAGCTTGACTAGCATAGATTGATAATAATTTTTCCTTCCCGTTTTATTGTTAAAGGCTAAATAGTTTAAACCTAGCTGTGTGCAACCATTAAAGCATCATGATTTTATGATTTCTGCATAATATAGAACGCTGAACTATGCTCTTTGGGATTCCTTTTGACCATATCTATCTCATTTTGATGCCTTTTGAGTATCTTGAGAGCTTTCGAGTTGTTCTTGTATTTTATGTATAGCTCTTTGATTCTAGTTTCTAAAGGTCTGTAATATTCTGTCCAATGTGCCTCTTCGGGTAGCGAAAAATGATTTATGAGTTCATAGCCACAGCTAGGTATCTTCTTTAGTTTATTTGATACAGTTCTAATCTCATCATGGACAACCAAGAAACCGTTTGGTCTTAGTAGCCGTTTCCATTCCTTGAGCCCTTTTTCAAAACCGATTATCCATATTGAACCCTCAGCCCAGATGATGTCGAAACTTTCATCTGGGAAGTCTATCTTAAACAAAGAGCATTTCATAGTCTTTACTCGGTCTGAAAAGCCTTCTTCTTCAATCTTTCTATTTAGTTTATCTAAGTGAGATTGATTGATGTCTATTCCTATTATTTCCCCATTACTCAGCTTTGCCAATTCAATAGTTGGAACACCCGAACCACAACCGATGTCAAGTATATGAGGGTTTTCGATTTTGGGAAGCATTTGGTATGCTAGTCTTGTGTATTTGTTTAATCGTTCTCTGAAATGGTCTTTATCTATCTCCGATAATAAGTCTTTAGACATTAATTCTCAGCTCAGATTATTTTCTAGAGCTCCCAAGTCTTATGCGGGGAAACCATTTTGGTACTCGTTTTTGATATGCAATATATTCCTCTCCTAATATGCGAATAAGGTCTTTTTCCTCATACGTTGTCATTTTGTCGTATAGAAAAAAGAACCCAATCCAAAACCCAAAGGAAAGAATTGAGAAGCTATAGAAGAAAAATCCTAGACAAAACATTAAGATTCCAAGATATGGGATGCCGAACCCGCGAATAAACACCTTCGTCAATTAGCTTAGGCTGATCAGGTACTTCACCGAATACTGCCTCGTGTGATTTTGCCACAAGATATGCACCCACACCAAGCGAAAGAATTGCTAAGAGCAAGCGTAGAGGAAGAGGGACTAATCCAACAAAGGCTGTTGAATAATTATAGATAAAAGAGTCTAGACCCCAAACGACAAAAAATAGGATTATCATTACGAGTTGAATCGTGTCACAATAAGGAAATTCTGAGCCCAAGACAGTCTTTTTTTCTGAAATTTCAATCACTCCCTGTATTCCTTGATCTGACTAAAGGCCAGACAAGGAAAATTGGTATTAATACCCAGATAAAATATCCGTAGCTGACAATTGTTTGCAGAAAGGCTACATGTGGAGCAAGAGGATTCATGAGAATCACAATAGAGATGGCAAACAAAACAAGACCTACAAGTCCAAAATAGTTAGGATAATTACGATTCAATATGATTGCTATAGAGTAAAGAAGAGTAGCTAATACGAAGAGTGAAAAGAAGATTAGGGTTACTAGAATATGAGTCTCTAATTGAGTGTCTATTGGAAATAGGGCAACCCCAATTATAAAAGGGGAGCTTATCAGCCCTAATGCGGACCCTAGTGTACTCAAGACCTTTTCAACCTTCGATTCCGTAAATAGTGAACGGATGATTAACCAAAATGGAATAATAGCTAAAGCATTTACCGTCAACGCCACGAAAAACAATTTTGATGAAATCAGGTTTGTTTCTCCATTTCTAGCTGCTAATGCTCCTAAATCACTGAAATAATAGCCAAAGTAATCATAGCCCCCGGGATAAAACAACGCAGCCAAAAATGTCAAAAGAAAGAATTGCCCCAAACCAAAAACAGTTACTAAACATGCTAATCGACCAATACTCGGAATTTCCATCAACTCGCCTTCCCAATATTTTTTGTGAGCGATGCCTTTTCGAGGTAGTCTTCTCGCGGTGGACTGAAAACATCTAAGAAGGTGCTTTCCTCCATAACTTTGACGCTATGCGGTTCATTAGGCTTTATCCAATAGAACATTCCAGCCTCAACCAGAAACTTATTCCCTCCAGAAACGAACTCCGCCTTACCTTTTAGGCATATACCCATCTGCTCATGAGGATGCCTATGTTCAGGAACAAACTGTCCAGGCTTCATATCAACCAGCAAAAACATCAGCCTATCACCGCTGAAAATAATCTCACTTTTAATCTCTTCAAATACGTTGAGTTTCTTGCCCTCTCCCACCTTACGAACATTCACTCTAGACCCGCCAACGAATTCTTCACGCAGCATTATCCAGTCAAATATCCTATATATCAATTTTTGAACAACAAGTAGCACAAAAGGAAACTATTCTAGGCAGTAGCTTTAAACCGATGAGTGTAGACTTGAACAAAATTTTTAATCGTCCTATCGTAGGTTTTTTCGATTTCAGGTGGAAACACACAACCTGGAAGTTCATTTCTTTCCAGATGATATCGTATGCATTCACAGCAGTTTCCCTTTCTCTCACATGGCACATAGGTACATCCACAACTCTTCGAGTTGAACTCTATATTGGGACAAGGCTTTCTTGCATTCATTTTTGGAAACCTCAATTTTCTGGTTTGACAGAAGAGGTATGATGTTGTAGAATTTAAACACTCGGCTGGCTTTTTAGACTAAGCGTGATTAAACTATGTTTGGAAAGCGAAGGGAGAAGTTGGTTTAACCTTGAAAAGCCTCTTTTTAGGCAGTTTGTGATATGTCTCATAGAGTTTCCGTGAGAAACCGTTTTGTTTACATATCTGCGCGTATACCTCAGCTGTCTTAGTCACCTTTCTCTCAAGTGTTTCGTCTATGTCCACATCGATGAGAGCGAAGAACGGCTCATATTCTAATGCCCATTCGTAGCCATGGAGAAAAGACCACCAATTATAAGCAAACACGTTTACACCGTCTTCTTTTATGGCATCGTGCACCTGCTTCAGGTGTTCCAGCATATACTTAATTTTCATTTCTTCGTCTCTTGTTGGAAAACCATTTTCTATTACCGCTATGGGCTTCTTGTATTTTTCATGGAATTCTTTTAGGTAGCGCCTGAATCCTTCAGGATAAATCTCAGATGCTGTGACTGTGCCCTTATTTGAAAGGTACATGTTAATGTAATAGTCTATACCCATAAAATCCATTTTGTCCTTCAAGGCGTCAGGAATCGAATAAACCATCGTGTTAGTAGCAATTTCGCACATCTGAACATTATCGGGGTCTGAAGGATTCTCTGGCACGAATATGGAGAGAAAATTCGAGAATCCCACATTAGCGTTTTTGTCGTTTTTGTGAATGATCTTGTAAGAGGCGGTTAAGGCTTCAATTAGGTTGTTAATACATGGCAAAACTTCATTCATGTTTCTGTGGTAGGGCGGAAACCCCGTTTCACCGGTCATGTATGAATTGGAAGCGTAAGCCGCTGGTTCATTTATGACAACGTAATAGTCTACGTATTCACCGAACTCTGAACTAACGAAGTCCACGTACTCAACGAACTTTTCAACTATCTTCTCAGACAGCCAACCACCGTGATCGTGTATCCATGCGGGGTTGGTGAAATGGTGGAGGGTGACGAAGGTTTTGACTTCTTTCTGCTTTAAAGCGCTGAAATAATCGTGGTAGAATTTTACTGCTTCTTTGTCAATGACGCCTTCTTTCGGTTCGATTCTTGCCCATTCAATTCCAGTTCTGAAAGCCTTTAACTTAAGTTTAGTTATGAGTTCAAAGTCTTCTCGATAGAGCTTAGAGTGCTTGGCTGTCCATATAAGGGGCAAATCACACTTAGAGCCTCCAAAGTGTTGATAGTCTGAGAGGCAGGCGCTCCACAAGAAGTTTTTCGGAAAAGATAGAAACTCATCTGAAGATATCATCAAGTAAACCACCTTTTTGGTGAACGTTTCTGTTCTACACTTCTATTGTTTAAGTTAGTGTTTATTTTTACTGTTTCCTACTCTGTGAATCCTTATTTTAGATACGTTTTTATGCACCATAAATCCATTAAATCTATTAACTGATTTTTTATTCTGGATGAAAAGTATGCTTGTTACAAACAAAGAAATCTTATCTGCTGCTATGGCTAAAGGATATGCAGTTGGCGCTTTCAACATTAACAATCTAGAAACATTGTTAGCTATTGTCGAAGCCTCTGCGGAAGAGAAGTCACCAATAATCGTCGCAGCGACTCCCAGCGCCATCAAATATGCTGGCTTAGAATATCTAGCTACCATGGTTAAAACTGCAGAAAATTTTGCTACAGTGCCGATGGCTCTGCATCTAGATCATGGAACAGATGTAGAAACGGTTTCAAAGTGCATTGATTCTGGTTTTACTTCCGTTATGATTGACGGTTCTCACCTAAGTTTTGAAGAAAATATTTTCTTGACAAAACGTGTTGTGGATTTGGCTCATTCAAAAGGGGTGTCTGTTGAAGGAGAACTTGGGCGGCTTGCTGGCGTAGAGGAGTCAAGTGTCGAAGAAAAGGAAGCTATATTAACCGACCCCAATGCAGCCAAAGAATTTGTTGAACGAACTGATGCGGACGCCCTTGCCGTTGCAATTGGCACTTCTCACGGAGCCTACAAATTTAAAGCAAAACCAAAACTAGACTTTGAAAGGTTAAAGGCTATTAGAAAAAAGGTTAAAGCTCAACTAGTTTTGCACGGAGCATCCGGAGTTCCATCTTGGATAGTTGAAAAAGCCACGAAGTATGGCGCGGAGTTAGGTGGGGCTAAAGGAATTCCAGATGAACACATTAAAAAAGCCATATCCTTGGGAATAACAAAAATAAACATTGACACAGACCTAAGGCTGGCTTTCACAGGCGCAGTCCGCGAAATCTTAGTCACTTCACCGAAGCAATTTGATCCAAGAAAGATTCTAGGTCCAGCGAAAGAAACCATGAAAGAAGTTGTTAAGGCCAAAATGCGTCTATTCGGAAGCTCATTTAAAGCTCCTTAGAAGGAAAGAAATGATGAAGATTGGAATCTTAAGCGGAGGCGGAGATGCTCCAGGAATCAACGCTGTTATTAGAGCAGTTGTGAGAAGGGGAATTCAGAGCTATGGTTATGAAATTGTTGGAATAAGGGATGGATGGCGAGGATTACTTGAAGGCGATTTCATCTCACTTGATTTAGAAGCAATTTCTGGAATGCTTCCTCGCGGAGGATCCATCCTCGGAACTTCGAGAACTAATCCTTTTAAACATGAAGGCGGGGCGCGTAAAATTCTGAAAAACGTTGAAGAAAATGGCATTGACGCTGTGGTAGTCATTGGAGGAGAGGATACTATAAGTGTGGCGTATAGGCTTTACGAAATGGGACTTCCATGTGTTGCAGTGCCTAAAACAATAGACAACGATTTAGCTGGCACCGATTATACTTTCGGCTTTAACACGGCAGTTCATATAGTAACCGAAGCCCTCGACAGGCTTCATACAACGGCAGAGTCACATCATAGAGTAATAATTCTTGAGGTAATGGGCAGAAATACCGGATGGATTGCGTTAGAGGCTGGACTTGCAGGAGGAGCAGACGTTATCCTGATTCCGGAAAAACCCTTTGACGTCGACGAAGTTTGTGGTTACCTTAAGAAAAGAGAGGAACGCGGTAGAACCTTTAGCATTGTCGTAGCCGCTGAGGGAGCAAGGCCCAAAGGAGGCGAAGAAATTGTTTATAGCCGCGGCGTAGACGAGTTTGGACACCCTAGGCTTGGTGGTGTAGGTTATTATCTTGGGAAAGAAATTGAAAAATGTATGGACCTTGAAACCCGAGTTGTGGTTCTCGGGCATCTTCAACGCGGTGGTTCTCCGACAGCCTTTGATAGAGTTCTGGCAACAAGATACGGAATCTCCGCCATAGACCTTGTTCACAAAGGCCAGTCCGGAAGCATGGTGGCTCTTAAGGGAAACAAAATTGTTTCTGTTCCATTAAAGGAAGTCGCTGGTAAGCGAAAGACCGTTGATTTGAAGCTTTATGAAATAGCAAAGGTGTTTTTCGGCTAATCGTTTAGAAACTACGTAAATTTTTGCTGCATTAAGTTACGTTGACAAAAAGGTTTAGAATTACCTGTCTTTGTTATAATCTGCTATGTTTTTTCGTCAGGAGCAGGAGAAAAAGAAGGGAAAGGAAGATTCACTAGCTTGTTGGCGGTTCCATCGCAATTTGGAATTCCGGTGACTTCGGTGGTTGTTTCGGCTTCCTTCGAAGTGTAAACACAACAACCAGTGTAACTACGGCGGCAATGGCAGCGATAATTAAGACAGGCCCCAGAAATGGATGAACAGGCACAGTTGATGTGGTGAGATAGATCGTAAAGGTTGGGTCATGTTCAACTCTGTAGCCACTGTAGGTTGGATAGGCAATCAAGTAGAAGTAGTTGGCTCTGGTCATGTTTGTTATGCTCTCTTTGGCTTTTTGGAATAATTGGGGACGCATGTTAGCCACGAGGAGAGGCAAGAATTTCATTAAGCCTAGGTGGAAGACAAATAGATTCTTGTTCTGAGCAAAGCCGTCAATCTCGCAACTTCTAGCAGTTGCATTGTAAACGTCGAAGGTGTTTTCTGAGGAATCTGCCGTGTAGTTATATAGGTTGTAGGTTTCCTTGGTGCCAAATGAGGCATCGAAAACTTTCTCGCCATCGTCTGCGTATGTTGAGATGGACGAATTGCTTACCGGAACATCGTTGTCTGTTACATTCTGGCCGTTAGATGAGCAGCTGTATGTGTTACGGTCAAGCATTACTGAGGTTTGAAAGTTAACGATACTCATTTTGATTTGGGTTCTTTGGAGAAACTCGTAGACTGTTTCGTTGGATATTTTGTTGCCGTACATGTAGCAGCCAGTGCTGTTGTAATGGTTGTATAACGGTATTATGAACCATCCCCAGAAATGCCAGAGATCCCGGATTCTTCCTATGACATGGTTTTCAGTTAAGGTTGCCGTGTTTGTATCTGGAGAGATTGTTAGGTTATATGTGAAAGTTAACTCATCGTACGTTGCTATAGCCACAGGCCGGCTGTGATAGGTATGGTTCGTTGGTGAAATGTAAGTTCTCCACCAGATAGCAGTCAAGTTTGTGTATTTCATGCCCCAGGACCATTGCAGTTTGTCGCTGGAATGGGTCAGCGGAACAATTGTTGTCTTGCTGTTTAGGGAGGGAAATGAGGCGTTGGGGAACAACTGTCCAAAGTTGAAGCCCATGCTAAAGGAGGACCAAAGCGTATCGTATGCATCTGGGGAATTTGGGTATGTTGATTGTTGGGTTTCGTTGAAGGCCATAAGCATTAGAAAAGTGGATGCCATTAGAACATCTCGGCTTTGATTTTCGGTTTTGTAGTGCATCATAAAGGTTTGCATGGGTATGGTGAAGTATGCTCCTCCACCGAAGGTTATGTTGCTTAGTCCTGTATAGAGCATGTGTAAGCCTCTAGTGTTTACGTATGTCGTGTACATGTAGGCATGCCAATTACTCGGAGGAACCGTCATTCCATGAATCAGTGCATAGGCTCTAGCATAATCGAAAAAGTCGATGGTTTTTGCCCAACTTTCTTCCTTAAAGTCCGAAGCATGTAGAGTGTCCGCTGCAAAGGCGGGTAATACTACACTAGCCAAAGTGACGCAAACAAGCAAGATTCCAAGCAAGCTTCTAGTTTTCATGATAAATCATCTTTTTACCGTTTATAGGGAGAGAAGCTTGAACCGTCTATTAGAAAATTATGAATTCTAACTCAGAATTTGCAGTGGAGTTCGAAACAACAAACTGTAATACATACGAGTGGAAGGGGCGGAATTTGAACCCATTACTAGGCTCCTTTTTGGAGTGTTTTTCTTTTTTTTCTGACATTTTCATCGGTAAAATGTAGCCTATGTTTCTGTTTAATGGCTTCCAACTTCTCAATCAAGGGTTGCCTTGCCTTTTCCAAATTTCTAGTATTCTCACTTAGCTTCTCATAATTCTCATGTTTTGACAAACAATTGCTTCCGAATCGTTGAGTTTAGAATTGTTTAAACTCTAACCTTTTTAGAAAAGCATTCAGTGATCATTTGAATAATATTTGTAAGTTGGAAAGTTTTTTATTCACACAAACAAAACTAGTTAGGGGTGTTTGTATGGGAAAAAAAGGTAGAGAGATAGTGAAAGTTGGCATCAAGGAATTGTTGAAAGACCTGAATAGTGCCTATGCTGACGAGTGGATAGCCTTTTTCTACTACAATTGGGCAGCAGACTTCATTGAAGGACCAGATTACCCAACAGTAGCCAGCGAACTGGAGAAAATCGCAAAAGACGAGTTCGAGCATATGTCAGAACTAGCTGACAGAATTTACGAATTAGGTGGAGAACCGGAAAGAGACCTTGAGGATTTACAGAAAATAGCAACCTGCAAGAAAGTTGTATTCCCAAAGAACGAAAGAGACCTTGAAGGTGTACTCAACGCTGTTGCCGAGGCAGAAGGATGCGCAATCGACGTGTACAATAAGCTTCTCAAGAAGGTATCTGCTTGCTATGACAAAGATGTAAGAACCTTCCACCTAATAGAACACATACTATCCGAAGAAATACAACACGAAGAAGCCTTTGAAAATCTGCTGGAGACAAAGAGAAAATAAACATTCGAAGATAATGCCATTTTTCATTCCCTAATTTTCTCTACTAATTTAGACGGTATCTAAAACGGGATGTCGATAGCTAGCGGATACCTCGCTTCTTAACTCCTTTTAACAACAACAAAAAATACATACGTTAAACAAAGGGTATTTTGAGGGAATAAAATTAAGCATCGAAATAGAAAAGTTCGCTGACGAGTGGGGTCCAGAGAAAATACTACATGCCTATGATTCTAAGGTGGGGATGAAAGGTGTTTTGGTAATTGACAACACAGCTCTTGGCCCAGGAAAAGGCGGAATCAGAATGTTACCCGCCATCACAACAGAGGAAATCTTTCGTTTAGCCAGAACAATGACCTGGAAATGCGCCCTCGCAGAGTTACCTTTTGGAGGAGCAAAATCCGGAATAATCGCTGATCCAAAGCAAATATCCAAAGAAAAGAAGATGGAAATAATACGTGCCTTATCCAGAGCCCTGAAACCCGTATGTCCAAAACTCTACGTAGCCGCACCCGACATAAACACAGGAGAGGAAGAAATGGCTGTTTTTGCCAAGGAAAACGGCTCCCTGAAGGCTTGCACTGGAAAACCAGCCCACATGTGCGTCAAGCCTGGTGAGAAATGTGGCATCCCCCATGAGTATGGATCCACAGGCTTGGGAGTAGTCCAAGCCACATTTACGGCAGCAAATTACGTAGGCTTAGACATTGAAGGCGCAAAAGCCGCTGTAGAGGGCTTTGGAAACGTCGGTTCCTATGTAACCGAATACTTGACACATATTGGTGTAAAAGTTGTAGCAGTTTCCGACTCCAAGGGTTGCATATACAACCCAGAAGGGTTAGAATACGAAAGATTATACAAGGTCAAAAAGGAAACTCGCTCGGTCATAAACTACAAGCTTGGGAAAGCGTTGGGCAACAAGGAAATCTTTGAGCTTCCAGTAGACATTCTTATTCCTGCTGCTCTTTCGGATGTTATCACAAAGGACAACGTAGACCGTGTCAAAGCAAAAATGGTAGTTGAGGCTGCCAATATTCCGGTAAGGCCGGAAATAGAGGAAGTTTTACGGAAGAGAGGAGTCTTGGTCGTACCTGACATCCTTGCAAACGCTGGCGGCGTTATATCTTCCTACGCTGAATACAGGGGTTACAATCCGAAGCAGATGTTAAAACTTGTCCAGAGAAAGATTCGTCGAAACACTAGAACCGTTTTAGAATACGCTGCGGAAAAAGATATCGGACTGAGGGATGCGGCTTTAAACATTGCTAAGGAGAGGATACGTAGAGTACGAAGGTATTGAAAAAGCCTAAGCCTCAATTCCCAGACGTTTCTAATGGTTACCCTAACAATAAAAGCCATAGATTTAGATATATTCCTGCTCCAAGGGAGGAAACTAAAATCAGAGAAGCAATTGTCTCTTTATAAAAATCATAACGTTCGCTGAGAATTATCATAGAAATGGCAACCGGCATACCGTGCATAAGCACCAATACTGATCTTTCCACAGTAGGCAAGTTAAACAAAATTGTTGTCAAAAGAGCTACGAGGGGTAGTAACACTATTCTAAGTAGACTTAACTCAAAAGCTCTAACTAAGTTCGTATACTTCCTTCCATAAAGAAAAACCCCAAGCATAAAAATAGCTACCGTAGAAGTGGTGCCTCCCAACATATGCAAGGAGACCGATATAGGAGAAGGAACTTCTAATCCAACAAGGGATAACAGAATCCCAGACAAAATCGATATGATCAAAGGATTCCTTGAAAACCTCTTTAAAACATGTTTTAACCCTTGCCGTATCGTAGGTTTTTCAAGTTTATACAATTCAAGGACTGTAATAGAAATCGTAACGCCTATAATAGCAATAGTAGCTGCTGATAATGTTGCCAGATGTTCGCCCTGTCTTGTGGGAAAGGCAAAGGTTATGAAGGGTATGCCGAAAAACGCTAGGCTACCAAAAACGGTGCTTAGGATAAGCAGATAAAGGGTATTCCTCTGGAATCTAAAAATAAGGTAGAGCGAGGTGTAAATTGTCAACACTACAAAGACAGGGATGATTCCTGCGAACATAAATCTTAGAGTTTCTTCGATGAAATTCGTTTCAACCATATTGATAAAAAACAGAGCTGGCAGTGCAAAATAATATACATAAGCGCTAAGTACCCGTTCATCGCCGGATTTCAAGAATCCCATTTTCCTCGAAAAGAATCCCATTCCCATTAGAAGAAGAATAGGAAATATTGTTCGTATAACAACATTATTGTCCATTATTTTCCTCAACTATGTTTTGGTTTCTACTTTTGAACTTTTATTTTATTTTATTTTGCGATAGTAATAAAGATGTGCCATAGGTTGGAGCCTACGAAGTGCGCGCGCGTCCCACTTTTTTCTTGGAGTGAGTTCTTCTATTCGGGGAAGAGAAGGCCTAAAGACCATATGAGACCTATTCCGAAAACGAACAAGACAAACTGAATCATGGATTTTCTAATGTTCTTTTCCTTTTGTATTTCAGGGATCAGTTCTGAGGCTGCGAGGTAAATGAAACCTCCTGCTGCTAGAGCGATTAGTAAACCAACAAAGTTCTCTATGTGCATTGAAAAGTAATTGGAAATGAGGACTCCGACAATGGCTGTTAATGCAGATAAGAAGTTAACGAACAGAGCTCTATATCGTGTAAATCCACCATAGACTAGGACTCCGAAGTCTCCTATTTCTTGGGGGAGTTCGTGAAAGATTACGGCGACGGTGGTGGCTACTCCAACTGTAATATTTATGAAAAACTGGCGGCAATCATCATCCCGTCAATGAGATTGTGGACTCCGTCTCCGATCACGTTTAAATAAACAAACTTCTTGACGGTCATTTTCTCCTCAACATCGGTTTGATTTCCGTGTAAGTGTCCGTGGTACCAATAGATGTTTCGTTCAAGTAAGAAGAATCCGAGAAAGCCTAGAGTAACATAAAGAAAAGCAATTGAAAGTTGCTCTTCTCCGAGGAATTCTATTGCTTCTGGTAGCAAATCTAGATAAGCCGCGCCTAAGATGGAACCTGCTGAAAAACTGAGGAGAACAAACAAGATTCGGTCTAGGGTAGTCTCTTTTAGGGATATAGCGAAAACTCCAACCAGCGACAAGAGGCTGACTACAGCGACAGCTAATATCGCGTAAAGTAGATGAGACAAGTATTTTCTCCTTCTTTTATGTCAACAATATGCATTCTTCAATGAAGAATAATGGGAACGTTAGGAAATTTAAGTTTAATAGCAACGGATAGAAATCTATACCCTGAGAGCTAGACTCCAATGCACGAACATTTCCATCCCCTAAGAGGCACAAGATATCTTGGAATAGCCCTAGGCATCACCATATGTTTCTTCGTTGTTGAATTGGTTGGAGGAGTCCTAACAAACAGCCTAGCCCTCTTAACAGACGCTTGGCACATGCTGAACCACATCCTTGCCATAGTCTTCGCCCTTATAGCCGCGTGGCTTGCCCTTCGGCCTATCACGGTGAACAAAACCTACGGCTACTACCGTGCAGAGATTCTAGCAGCCTTTTTGAACGGCATCTTCCTCTGGGCGGTCGCAGTTTTCATCTTCTACCAAGCTATTCAGCGGATTCAACAACCAGCTCCGGTAGAAAGCCTAAACATGCTGATCATCGCTTTTTTGGGTCTAATAGCCAACGGGCTGTCTGCAGTAACTCTTTCAAGGTCAAAGGATGAAAGTCTAAACGTTAAAGGCGCCTTTCTACACGTTGTCGCCGACACCTTGGGATCAGTAGGGGCGATTTCTGCAGGGATAATCATGTTTTTCACCAAGTGGTATCTAATAGATCCGTTAATCAGCATCATGATCGGCGTATTAATCTTCTATAGCTCCGGGAAACTCGTTCGAGACTCCGTGAACGTTCTCCTCGAAGGGGTTCCTTCCCACATCGACTTAAGCTTGCTGGAGCGTAGAATAGTTGAAGTGAAAGGCGTAAAAGAAGTTCATGATCTTCACGTATGGTGTATCACTCCAACTAAGATGTGTTGCATGAGTGGTCACGTAGTGGTAAAAAAGGGGACAAACAAAAAGAAACTAATCACTACTTTAATCAATGTTTTAAAAGACGAGTTTAGAATTGACCACACCACTATTCAACTAGAGGACGAAGGATACCCAAAAGCGGTTAGCGAACACTAGAAACCCAGCTACTGTTCAAGAAAGCTTTACATTTTCTTTGGCAGTCAGCATCTCATAATTTTGCTAACCGATCGGAGAGATGTAATATGACATACGTCATATTTATACTTTATCCACACACCATTAACTTTATCAAAAAAACTCTTGCCCTGTAAACCGACATTTGTCACCTTAGCCAAATGTGAAGGCCGAGGGACAGAGCTTATTCAAGACGCACATTCCACACTTTGGTTTCCTTGCCACGCAGATTCTTCTACCGTGAAATATTAGCAAGTCTGTGATTCTTTTCCAATGGGTTTTTGGAACTATTTCCATCAAATCCTTCTCTATCTTGCTCGGATTTTCGTGCTCTGAAAGTCCCAATCTTCTGGCAAGTCTGCGTACATGAGTGTCCACGGCTATTCCTTCAATGGCACCATAAGCATTCGACAAAACTATGTTAGCAGTTTTTCTAGCAACACCTGGCAACTCGATCATTTCTTCCATTGTTTTCGGAACTTGCGAGTTGAACTTATCAACGAGGATTTGGCAACATTTCTTGATGTTTTTGGCCTTGTTTCTGTAGAAGCCAGTAGGTCTTATGTCTTCTTCGAATTCCTCTAGATTCGCGTTGGCGTAATCTTCTGCTTTTCTATATTTTTTGAAGAGGTCTTTCGTAACAATGTTTACTCTTCTGTCGGTGCATTGAGCTGAAAGGATGGTGGCTACCAAGAGCTCCAGAGGGTTGGTGTAGTTTAGGGCTATTTTCGCGTCTGGATGTTCCTTTTCCAACAGTTCAACGATCTTTAACACTCTTGTTTCGTTTGCAATCTTCATATCTACATGTCTCTTTTTTGCTTTCATTGCTATTATTTACACGCTTTCTTTTGCTAAATAGTTTTTACAGAAAGCCTTTACGTTTGTAATGAGACAATATTTTTGGGGGTGATGCTACTGGACGTTAAGCTTTTCGTTGACGGCGAGGAAATCGATCTAAGCGAGTTTGTTGTAAAAATATTAAGTGGAGCCCTTGTGGGGGCGGTGACTTCTTTACGCGGAATAAAGGAGGACTGGACGGAAATCGAGGTAAAGGTGACAAGGTAAACGGTTGCTTCTTTGTGTATCCTTTTTTCAAAACATGCCATGAAAAGGAAATTAGGCTTAACTACCTTTTTTTTCTAGAAGTTTTAGGGTTTCGCGGCAGAAGTTTGGAAGGTCCGCTGGGAACCGGGATGTGTTATAGGTCTTCAGTGATTGATTTTTTATACCCTAAGACTTATAAGAATGATATGAATATATCTTCATATGAATATTATCTCATTTAATTGGTGGTCAGTATGAAGCAGAATATAAGCGAGACCTGTAATCAATTCTTTTCAACATTAGCAAATCCAACACGATTAGCGATTCTGGAGCTCCTTCGTGATGGACCAAAAAACGTAACCGAGATTTCTGAGGCTCTAAATCAAGAGCAGAGCATGATTTCACATAACCTAAAACCCCTAGAGAGATGTAGGTTTGTCTTTTCAGAAAGAAAAAAGAAGGAACGTTTCTACTCTCTCAACAAAGAAACAATGGAAAAACTATTCAAGATATTTTCCTATCATGCCAAAAAATATTGTCCAACAGAAGGAAAGTGTCTAACAGCTAGAAGCCTTCAAGAACGGAAGAAGCAAGACGCTTCAAGTTCATTATATCTTAATCGTTATTGAAGAAAAGCGAAGAATGAATGGTTTTAAGAAGCATAGTTAGAATCGACGAAGAAAACTGCAGAGAACTAATTAAGCGTACGAAAAGTTAACTATGCGCTCGCATCGGAAGTAATGTTACTGTCATATCACAGTCACATACATTTAAAAATCCGCACTCACAAATTGCGAACACATTTATGAACGGGAGGTTTGTGTATGGCATCTAAAAAATTGATGGAACTTCTGAATAGAGGAATAGCGCGAGAGCTTCAGGTGGCTATTCAGTATATGTGGCAACACGTCTTAGCTAAGGGCGTTGAAAGTGTTGCAGTTGAAGACATTTTCAGGGAGATAGCCATCACGGAGATGAAGCACGCTGAGAAAATTGCAGAGAGGCTGGCTTATCTTGGCGGGACGCCTACTTTAAAGCCAGATCCCATCTTTGTTGGTGAAAGTCTGAAAGAAATGCTTCAAAAAGACGTAAAAGCGGAAGAGGAAGCAATAGCCCTTTACAAACAGACCATCAAAGTTGCAGATGAAGAAGGCGACATCACAACTAGAAGGTTATTCGAAGAAATCTTAGGTCAAGAAGAGGATCATCACGACACGTTTACGAAACTTTTAGAAAAATAGGGATAGTAGGTGAGGAAAACGGTTAGGGAGATGACTGAAGCCAACCTCAAGAGCGCCTACGCGGGTGAAAGCCAAGCCAACATGAGATACACCATCTACGCCAAAAAGGCAATGGAAGAAGGATACCCCAATGTTGCCAGACTGTTCACAGCAGTGGCTTTCGCTGAACAAGTTCACGCTACTAACCACTATAGAAACATAATGAGCAAGGGAGAATCAGTTACCATTTCCATGGCATTATTTGGATTCAGAACAACCTCAGAAAACCTTCAAGCAGGCATAGACAGAGAGACGTTTGAAATCAAGGAGATGTATCCCGCTTACAAGGCAGTTGCTGAGTTTCAAGGCGAAAAAGGAGCGGAGATCAGCTTCACTTGGGCTCTCGAAGCAGAGAAGATTCATGCTGGCTTATATCAGAAGGCTAAGCAGGCGTTAGATGAAGAAGAAGACGTAGATTTGGGTCCAATTCAAATTTGCCAACTCTGCGGATACACTGTTGAAGGCGATGCGCCGGAAAGATGTCCAATCTGCAAGGCTCTAAAAGAGAGGTTCAATACCTTCTAGCCTATTTTTATCTAATGTAACAGTGCGCTCATCAAAGATGTGAAATAAACTGAAAGGAGGTGAGAATTTCCATGGATAAGAGATACTCAAAGAATGTAGGCAGAGAAATGGTGGAAAAAGCTGGAGTCAATGTTGATATGTTGATAGATAAACTGAAGAAAGCTGCTGCCGCTGAATTCACTACTTATTACTACTACACCCTCTTAAGAATGCACTGCACAGGGCTGGAGGGAGAAACCGTAAAGGAGATAGCGGAGGATGCAAGGCTTGAGGACAGACTTCATTTTGAAACAATTGTTCCACGCATCTATGAGCTTGGAGGAAAACTGTATAGGGATCTCAAAGAGCTTCATGATGATGCTGCCTGTTCAGCGGCTTACCTGCCCAAAGATCCAAGCGACCTGAAGGCAGTTCTCAAAGTTTTGTTAGAGGCTGAAAGGTGCGCCGTCCGAGTTTATACAGAAATATGTAACATGACTTTTGGGAAAGACCCCCGAACTCACGACTTATCGCTAGCCATACTCCACGAAGAAGTGGAGCACGAGGCTTGGTTCCAAGAACTCCTTGAAGGAAGACCCTCCGGACACTTTAGACGAAGAACACCTGGAGAAGGTCCATACACCCAGAAATTCCGACATATCGAATAAAGAAAATAACAAGACGAAAATAACTTCCACCTTCACTTTTTTAAAAGATGTAAAATACTATACACAGGTATGCTAGATTGACCGATGTGTAGCCCATGAACGCAGAAATAATTTGGCTCGGTTCCATAGCCAGCTTGGTAGCAGGCTTGGCAACTGGTGCAGGAGCCTTACCAGTATTGTTTACAAGACGAATTTCAGATAAATTGTTAGATATTATGCTTGGATTTTCAGCTGGCGTAATGCTGGCCGCTACTTCTTTTAGTTTGATAGTTCCAGCCATCGATTTAAGTGGTCCATTTGTCGCTGTTTTTGGGCTTGTCTTAGGCGCTCTTGTATTACATCTGTTTGACCGTTTTATTCCTCACTTTCATCCGTTTTTAGGTGCTGAAGGACCCCCTTCGAAGCTACCACGAGTATGGCTGTTTGTCCTAGCTATAACCATCCACAACTTCCCCGAAGGATTGGCGGTGGGAGTCAGTTTCGGCAGTGGGGATGTAGCAACGGGTCTCCTAATAGCCACGGCCATTGGGCTACAAAATATGCCCGAAGGCCTTGCGGTTGCATTACCCTTGTTAAGGGAAGGATACAGCCGACGCAAGTCTCTATGGTACGGAACACTAACTGGCTTGGTTGAACCTGTTGGAGGTTTGTTGGGTGTTGCATTAGTCTCCATTTTTCAGCCGATTTTGCCTTGGGGTCTTGCTTTTGCTGCAGGTGCTATGCTTTTCGTGGTGAGCGATGAAATGATTCCGGAAAGCCACAGGAAAGGATTTGCTAGGGAAGCGACCTTTGGGCTGATAGCTGGATTCGTTGTCATGATGTTCCTAGATTGCCTCTTTACTTGAAAATAGCGTCACATGAATGTATGTTAAGAAAGGTGTACTATGATGGGCAAATACGTCAGGATAGCTGATACGCAGGAAATCCCAAAGAACAAAATGCAAGTCTTCAAAGTAGAAGGCCATGAGATACTTGTAGTAAACGTTGAAGGAAAACTCTACGCTGTCTCAAACAGATGTCCACATATGAATTATCCTCTCTACTTGGGAAGTTTGAACGGCAAGATAATCACTTGCGGTTTCCACTATGCAAAATTTGACATAACCACGGGGAAAGCCTTGAGCCCTCCTGCTCATGAGCCATTGAAGACATTCAAAATTGAGATTAAAAATTCAGCAGTATTAGTTGAACTAGGGCATCAATAATGCAATATTGTTGATTATTACACTATAAAGGAGAGATAATGTGTGGGCATTCAGAAAATTAAACGCCAAATTTAAAAGGTTAATGGCAATTAAATAGGAGGTGAGAAGATGAAGGAAAATAAACCAAAGATTCTAGTTCTTTTCTACTCAATGTATGGTCATACCTTTAGAATGGCCAATGCAGTAGTTGAAGGTGTCCAAGAGGCGGGCGGTGAACCAGTTTTTAGGCAAGTTGCCGAGCTTGTTCCTGAAGAATTTTGGAACGAGGATGTGAAAAAGGCAAAAAAATTAATGAAGGACATTCCTGTTGCCGATCCTCGAAAAGATCTTAAAAGAATCGACGGGATTATTGTCGGCACCCCAACTCGTTTCGGTAATATGTGTGCCCAGATGCGAAACTTTTGGGATCAAACAGGGGGCGATTGGATGAATGGTACTCTTATTGGCAAACCGGCGGCGGTGTTCGCTAGCACTGGGGTTCAACATGGCGGGCAGGAGACTACTATTATTTCGACTCATATTACGCTTTTACACCATGGTTGTGTTGTGGTTGGTTTGCCCTACTCTTTCGCGGAGCAGATGACCCTTGAAGAAATTACTGGCGGTTCGCCATACGGAGCTTCAACTATTGCTGGCACGATGGGCGAGCGCCTGCCATCAGCCAATGAACTGAAAATGGCAAAAGGTTTAGGCAAACACCTAACTACAATTGCTAAGAAGTTAGCCTCGTAATTGAACAGCATTAGCGAAAGATAATTGAAGACTTCGATGAACCAAATTCGATACATTTAGTCGGTTTGGAGATCAAAAATGAAAACAAAAATATTAATGGTAAAAGCTGAGAATCGAGAAGAAGGAATTAGAAAGCTTCTAGGTAAGTTTGACCTTACTGAATTTAAAGGAAAAAAAGTTGCTCTCAAAGCGAACTACAACAGCGCTGACACTTTTCCTGCCTCCACCCATTTGGATACTCTGCGAACATTGGTCAACGGTTTAAAGCAGGCTGGAGACAAAGAGATAACTTTAGCCGAGCGTAGCGGTATGGGAGACACTCGAACTGTTTTAGAGCAACGTGGTGTAACTAAACTTGCGGCTGAACTGGACTTTGAGGTTCTGGTCTTAGACGAACTCGCTGAAGAAGGGTGGGTGCGCCTTAAGCCAAAAGGCTCCCACTGGAAGAGAGGTTTTCTCTTAGCCAAGGTTTTCCATGACGCTGATAAAGTTGTTCAAACCTGTTGCTTGAAAACACACCGTTTCGGAGGCCACTTTACCATGTCCCTGAAAAATTCTGTTGGTCTAGTGGCTAGATACGATCCTAAAGATAGATACGACTATATGGCGGAGCTTCACTCCTCCGAGAATCAGAGGCTCATGATAGCTGAAATCAATCAAACCTATGAAAACCACTTGATAATTATGGACGCCACAAAAGCCTTTGTCAGGGGAGGTCCAGAAAGCGGGGATTTAGTGAGCCCAAGCGTCATATTAGCAGGAAATGATAGGGTAGCCATGGACGCGGTTGGAGTAGCAATCTTACGCCTTTTTGGAACAACCCTAGAAGTCTCGGAAGGGAGAATCTTCCAACATGAACAGCTTGCAAGAGCTGTCGAACTTGGCATAGGCGTACAGTCTGTCAAGGATATTCAGCTTTTCCCTCTAGACGCAGAGAGTGAGAAGTTTGCTCAAAAAATAGAGAGAACCTTGAAGTAGAATGAGAATGTTCGTTGTTTTTCCTTCAAACGAATTAGATTAATACATGATAAAGGAATAGATTATTAGATTTGTGGAATATGACTAATTGAGTGCAAGGTGAATGAAATGAAAGGTGAATCCTATTTCAAAAAGATACTTGTGCCGATTGACGGTTCGCATTCTTGTCTCCATGCGGAAGAACTCGCTGCTGGAATTGCCAAGAACTTCAAATCTAAGGTCACCGTGATTCACGTAGTTTCTCACGACCTTTTAAATGCAGCGTTGGAGTTACGTTATCGAGTGTCTCCTTCAGTTCGCACCGAAATTACAAATTGGCTTTTACAAACAGGAAAGAAGATTATTTGGGACGCCGAGGCTTTATTTAAAGAGGAAGGTATAGCGGTCGATGCTCGATTAGTTGAGTATGAAGATCCGGCTGAGACCATTCTACGGGTAGCTACAGATGAAGAATTTGACTTGATAGTGATAGGCAATCGTGGGGAAACAGAAGTCGAAGTTTTCTCCTTAGGGAGCATTACCGAGAAAGTCTCTCGCCACGCTGAATGTCCAGTTCTCATAGTTAAACAAAGGACCAAATTGTCGAAAATCCTTGTAGCCGTTGACGGTTCTGAAACTGCAGAGAAAGCTCTTGAATATGCTGTTCAACTGGCTAAGAAGCATAAAGCGAAGGTAACATTGCTAAATGTTGGAGAATCCAAAATATTTGGTTTGAAGCCAGAGGTTGCAAGGAAAATTGGAGAGAGCATTTTGTCTGACGCTGCTGCCAAAACTAAAGGATTTAAGTTGAACACACGGTTAGAATTTGGTAACGCTGCAGAGACTATAATTGAAATTGCAGAAAAGGAGAACTATGACCTTATAGTTGTTGGAAGCAGAGGCCTAAGCAGCGTAAAACGTTTCTTTCTCGGCAGCGTAAGCGACGACGTTAGCCATCATGCAAAATGTTCGGTGTTAATCGCAAGGTAAGAATGAAGCTCCTTTCTCTCCTCGCAAAACTGATCTCAAATAACTGAATACATGTGGAGTTCATTTTACTGCTAGTCTAAATATAGTCCTAACACACTCATTGGGTGACAAGGGCAATGAAGAAAGTCTTGTTTGTATGCGTTGAAAATGCTCGCAGAAGCCAGATGGCAGAAGCCTTTTTTAACAAGTTAGCAAAGGGCCAAGCTGTCGCGGTTAGTGCAGGTGCTAAACCGGCGTCAAAGGTTGATGAAAAGGCTGTAGAAGCGATGAAAGAGATCGGCGTTGACATAAATGAGCAGAAACCCAAAGCACTGACCATGAATATGGTGGAAGAAGCCGACATTGTGATAACCATGGGTTGCGGAGCCGAAGTATGTCCCGTAGTTCCAAAACGTGTAGAAGACTGGAAAATAGAAGACCCAGCAGGAAAACCTATGGCTAAATTCAGAGAGGTAAGAAACGAGATCAGGAAAAGAGTTGAAAAACTAGTTGAGACCCTAAAGAACGCGGATAAATAATCTTTTCCTGTTATTATAAAATTTCGACCACACGTGTTCGTCTTAGAGGCTTAACTTTACTAATAATAAACGGATAGAAAAAGGTAGAAGGTTTACCAGACGCGCAGACAAGCCTAATTCTTTGCGCGCGTGATTGTTGGTGTTTATCTTTTGATTAGACCAGTGAGAGCGTGAGTTAGGTCTGGTGTCATTTGTAGCATTTGGTAGATTGGCGGTGGATATTTTAAGCCCATGCTTTTTAGTCGTTTGATTGTTTTGTCGAGTTGTGCGGGTAACATGGATATCCATATTTCGTCGTCTTGGGCTTCAGCGATTGCTCTTGCGCCCCCACAGGGTATAGTTGTCCAAGGTTTTTTCTTTTTCAGAGTTGCGGCGATTATTTCGCAGGCTGCGTGACCACAGAAGTCTGACGTTGACTTTTCACCTGTTGCGTCAAAATAGCCTACTAGTAATAGGTATGCTTGGGTGGAGTTTACGGGTATGAAAACCATGTCTGGATCCGTTTTTGCATACTTGAAGAATCTTAGGGTGGAGACAAGCAACCTTTTGTATTTGCCCATAGGTAAGGCGTGGGTGCCTTTTACAAGGGCGCCGAATTTTTTTGTCAGTGTATTTCCAAACTTCAACCCATCTTTTTTTAGGTCGCTTGGTGGTTGTAAGAAGCCGCAGACGTAGGTTCCGACGACACATGCGTCAATGTCTTTTCCTTCAATGCCGAAGGTTCTTTCGTAGACTGAGGAGTATTTTAGTACTTGGCAAAGAGCCAGTTTTCGTTCTGGTGGTTTAAGATGTAGTTTTTTGAATTCAACCATATCTTCAAATAGTTTGATGCCCACTGGGGCACCTTTTGGTTTTATTGTCTGTTCAACTTCTTGATGGAGTTTTGCATAGTAATTTTTTTCCAAGTAACCTCACCATTAATTCCATTCGCAATTTTTATTCATATATTTTTCTTGCGCGTATTTCTGTGCCGGATGTTTCCTGATAACCATAGAAAAAGTTGCTTTTGGTGGATAGTGTTTTTCAAATAGAAAAATGGAAGGCTAAGCTAAGCGCATGCGCTTCAGAAACAGATGAATCTTAAGCGAATTTAAACTGGTGTTGTGTTTTAGGAGTGTAATCCTTTTTGGGAGTCGAGTTTCATCCATTCGGCTGCTTCTCTCAAAAGTGGATTTGGACTTACATCGATTACCGGAATGTCTAAGGTGCCAACTTTGATAGTTGATTTGTATTCAGGCATTAGGGCGAATACTACGTCTGTCCAGTAGATGCGCCCTTCCAAAAACTCTTTCATCAAACTGTCGGTTGTAGGCGGCAAAAGTGAATATGAGAATGTCACGCCCTCAGCCCATTTGAGAACGAGTGGTTGTCCAACTCTAATGATGGTGGCTATGGTTTGGGACAGAGTTTCTATTGAGGGATATTGCGTACACTCCAAAATAACCAGCTGCTTAGGGGGGCTGCAAACAATCTCAACCACGACAAAGTCACCGAACTAAAATCTCCTTTGTCTTGATTAAAACATTTTCCACTCTAAACCACACGCGCGCTTATTCGTCTACTATGAAAATTGTTGGGGGATGGGTGAATACAGTCACTTCGCCCCCTCCATCTCCATTCCGTACCCAAGTAATGCGGGTGTAGACACCTGAAACTTGATGGAGGTGGTGGAGCCTTTCCATATTTTGTAGAGACGAGTGTGTCCAGTTAACCTCATAGAAGCCACCTCCTCTGGGAATGCAAGCGTCTCCTCCCGCATCATAGAAACTTAGCGAAACGGAACAGCTTCTTGTATCTATTAGGTTGCTCAGATTTGTCATGTAGTAAACATCTACGGTTCCGCTTGCCGTAAGGGTTTGCCGTACATCGCCATTTGGGTAAGTAATGCTGCTCCAATGAATTGTGATGGTATAGACCAGATACACGTTATTGCCATAATATACGTTGGGACCGAGGTCTGGCGGGCTATATTGCGTATCCAAAACAGTGAAGGTGCCACTTCCAACCATCGGGCCTTCGGCTGACGCAATAACGGGTGAAACCGCAACCATCAAAAGCATCATCAAAAACAAAACAAGAATCTTTGCTTTACTCATTTCTATTACCACCGTGAAATCACATCTTTATTGTATTTAATTATAGACCTATTAGAGTTTCTGAATTTATCCTCTAGAACTATCTCATATGCCAAAATTGCTTTTTAGTGAAAAGAAGTTTTGTGGACGGTACGGGATTTGAACCCTTTGCTTAGGCTTCTTTTTGGTCTTAAACAATTTTTTGTTTTCTCACCCAAAAGACTGCGTGTCCTCTCTATTGTCTGACAAAAATTTTTTTCATCCGGGACAAAAGGCTACAGTCTTTCAGAGGTCTGCATGTACCGCAACTGCGCCGAAGAATGTTGGTAGTATTTAAAGAAAAAACTAGGGGGTCTATCTACAGAAAGAGCACAATTAGGTTTTGTATGTTTTATGTTGTTTCGGTATTTCGGTCCCGAATCATGTTGACCCTATATATAGCCCCCCTCCCCCTATCTCGAACTACACACTAGAAAACCTGTATTCTGAATCCATATTTTTGATTCATAAGTTAGTTATATACCAACACCAACCTCTAAGCCAGAACCACCAAGGAGAACAAAAACAAAATGGAAAAAATGCTCTCCTCACAACAACGCAAAAGACTCCAAAAAATAATGCTAAAAGCCTTCAAAAACGAAATCCAAACCCTCACCCCAGAACTCCAATACATCCTAACAGACGACCTAATAACAGCCCTCCAAAACCGCCTAACAGCATTTCAAAGAATACAAACAAAAACAACTCTTTAGCAAAAATAAACCCAAAAAAAACCGTATTTCGAATCCGTAAATAATATATATAGAAGGGACGAAAATAACCCTAGACGGGGCATACCCATGCGAAGATCAAAACTCGAAATGTATATCGATATCCTCAAAGTTCTAGCCCACAAAGGCCCCCTAAAACTAACCCACATCATGTACAAAGCAAACGTAAACTGTAGCGTCTTAAAAGAATACCTAGACTTCCTCATAGGCCAAGGCCTAGTAGAAGAAAAAAACGTAGGCAAAAAACGCATAGTCTACGCAATCACAGAAAACGGCCTAAAAGTCCTCAAATACTTCAGAGAACTAAAAACCATGCTCCCAGTCATGGAAGAAGGCCAACCCAGAATCCCAGCGTCCCTCTACTAACCCCACCAAACACCCCACACCCTCTCTACTTTCTATACTTCCCCACAACAACCCAACTCCTTCTAGCTAACAACACCAAAAACCCAAACAACCAGCCAACGAAAGCATTTGAGAATATAGACTAATATATCGTAAGACTTAATAGATTCTCTATGCCTACAATACTGTAGATGCGTCAAACACATCTAGGACCGTAGCTATGGCGGTGTACAAGAAGTTAGAGGGAAAATCCACCAGAATATTAGAGAAAATAAAGGAAAGTCTTGATCGGCTTAACGAAAAAATGGATGTAATGATTGAAATTCAGAAACATGATCAAAAGGTAAACCCAGAGATCCCTGATGTTCTGGATGTAATGACCCTTTTGTCCCTACCCGATCACCTGAGAAAGACGGCGGTAACTCTTTGTAAGTTCGGTGAAGCAACGGCTGAAGAAGTCGCTGAACAAACAAAACGTGCGAGGGCCGTTGAGAGTGGTTATCTGAATCAGTTGGTGATAATGGGATACTTGAAAAAGGAAAGGAGAGGACGCAAGGCTTACTTCTACGTTGAAAAGGAGGGCTGAGGGAATAAATTATGGGAAAAATTATAGCGCTTCATTCTTATAAGGGCGGAACAGGAAAGACGTTGCTTTCGGTTAATTTGGCAGCAACATACGTTAAAAAAGGGAAAAACGTCTGCTTGTTAGATTTAGATTTCCGGGCTCCGAGTCTTCACGCTGTGTTCAAAGCCAATAACTCTGAATATTGGTTGAACGATTATCTGAATGGCGTTTGTGAAATTGATAAGGTTTTAGTTGATGTTACTCAAGAGCATGGTAGAAGTGGAAAGTTTTTTGTTGGGTTGGCAAATCCTGCCACTGAAGCTATTAGGGAGATGTCGGCGAAGGATAGAAAGTGGGAAATGAGGGCTCTAGGCAGGCTTTTGTCGCTTAAAACGTCTCTTCTTAATGACATGCATCTGGACTACGTCATTCTTGATACCAGTCCTGGGCTTCAATACTCTTCCATCAACGCCATCGTCAGCGCCGATGTTGTGTTGGTGGTAACAAGTTTAGACGCGTCTGACATAAAAGGGACTCAACGAATGACTCACGAGCTTTACGATCTTTTCGAGAAGAAAACTGGAATCTTGATGAATAAAGTTCTCGCTGAAATTTTGTCGTCTAAGAAAGAAAAAAAGAAATTCTATGAGCGCTTCAATAACTTACACAAGCTTCCAATCTTAGAGGCTCTTCCCTGCTTCTGCGACGTGCTTCGAGCTGGAGGAACGTATATATTTTCAGAAGAAAAACTAGAACACCCATTCACAAAGACACTAGACAAATTAGCCACAAAAATCGAAAAATTCTAACCCTTCGCGCCCTTTTCTTCGCGTTTTTCCTTAACCTCCTTAGCCTTCTCAACATACTTCCTAAGACGCCTAAGCTCAATCTTCTTTTCAGGCAAAGTCTCAGGAGCGTACATCAAAGGCAGAACGGCTACAAAAAGGAAAAAGCTAGCTAACGAGAAAGCAGTATATGGTGAAATTAGTTCAATAAAAGAAGGAGTTAAGAGGGGGGGTATGACGCTGCTGAGAAAAAAGGGAACGCTTCCTATTGTATAATACTTTTCCCTATTACCTGATTGGGATAGGTCCCCCCACAGAATCAAAACAAATATAAGCAAAAATATGCCCCAAGCAACTCCGTCAACGAGGAAGTAAAAATACCAAGAAATCACTAATGATGGAGCAAGTCCAATTATTGCATAAGCGAGGCCTAAAGCAACAAAACCATAGAGCACTATCCTCTTTCGTCCATTCCAATCGCACAGCAACCCTGCAATCAGTATGAAAAAACTAGCAATTATTGGTTCCAAAATGCCCATAACGTTGAGTAAACTAGGCATCGAATTGCTGAGAAATTGGTCTATAAGAGTTTTCTCAAATCTATCTACGAGGCAGAACATAAACCAGGGAATAAGATAAAGAAAAAAAGCTTTATTATGAAATATGGAAATAGTAGGACTATGATTTTTCTTTTCAATAGCAATTTTTTCTGATGGTTTGAGTAAAAAGAGTACAATTAACCCAAAAAATCTCCATATTGCGGAGATTATGGAGATTGTTATCAAATTAAGTTTAGACAAAATTCCAATTAATGGAAAACTTATGTTGATGATTAGAAAAATGATTCCACTTATACGGCCACGATTCTCAACCAATGTGTAGTCAGCAAAATAGGCCAAACATGAAGGCATGCCTAATCCAAATGAAATACCCCAAAAGAGAGAGAGCCCCAAAGCATTCGTTATCGTGGTACTCTCAAACGGGATGACAAAAAGTGAAGTGACAACTCCTAAAGTTATCCAGAAGTAAAGAAAATGAAGTCTTCTAATTCTACGTGACAGTATTAAGCCAACTAAGCCGGATCCTGCGACTGCCACGTAATAAACTACCCAAACAAGAGTTTGTACGTACATTATACTAAATCCGCTTAAGATCCTCGGTATCATTGACATGTGTATCATATAATGCCAACTAAAGGCGTTGAACAACAGTATGAAGAGGACGAAAAAGTCTTTTCGACTGATACCGAGTCGATTCAACAATTTTATTTCAAGCATTTTCGTGCCACTGGTCGAGTTGTGTGTTGACAACCAACTAATCATGGATAAACAACTTTTAATAAGATTTTGTAGATTTGTAGAACAAATCTTATATATGGATATATGTACAACAAATATACAGTGAGAAAAGTGGCCAAGAAAAAGTATAAGATTCCAACTAGATACCTTTGGTGGTAGTACTCCATTCCTCACCAAATGGTGGAAGTGCAGCTTGAACCAAGAGTCGCAGACCTTGTCTAGAATGTTTTATATTGGAGAGATTTCCATAACTGTCTTTTGCTAATTTCTGCATAATGTTTTCTAAAAGTTTAAGTCCCCCTGCTTCCTGAGTGATTTCTAGAATCCTTCGAGCATCATTTTTTGTTAACGTTTTCTTTAAGAGAAGAGAATTGAGCTTGTGTTTGATTTTTTGGTTTTGTAGAGCAAAAAGTACGGGTAAGGGTAAGTGTTCTTTCTTAATTCTATGCAACACTTCCCGAAAGTCCATCATATCTATAAAGTCGTCCCCTAATATTATTATCATGCCTAGTAACCTACCGTACTTTCCAAGAGCTTCGATTTCTTTTTCTGATCCACCTCCAAGAATAGCGCTGATGCGTGTATGAGCTTCAACATCAGCCGCCTTCTTTCTTGTTATCTGGAGATATTCTTCCGGCGTAATGTCCACTCGCCCTCGAAATCGAAATTCTAATGCCTCAGCGTCTCCTAGTTCAAAAAACATTTTTTTAATAATGGCAATAATAACGGTAAGCTTTTCGGCTGGGACCCCTTCTTTAATTGCTTCATGTAGTAACGTAAAGCCCTCGAATAGGAGGGCGTCCCCAACAAGCAACGCTATGTCTCTGCCAAACTTGCCGAAGACCGTAGGGCGAGATCTCTTAATCTTCGACTGGTCAATGATATCGTCGTGTATGTCTATGCCGCCACTTATCAATGACATAGAAACTGCTATGGGACTGGTTATCTCAGGATTTCCTCCAACAGCTTCGCATGCCAGAGAAAGCAGAGTCGGCCTAGCTAGGTCTTGCCAGTACTCGGTCATGAAGTATTTTAGGGCTTCACGGACCTCTTTGCATTCGATTTTTTCTTCCAAAACCGTTTTTCTAGCCATTTCTAGGGCTTTTCTTCCTCTTTCTTCTAGAATTTTCTGTATCTGCGCTATTATCTCTTCTTGGCTAGGAGCTTTCTTCATCGCCTAGGCCTCTTTGATGTCTAGTTTTTGCAGTTGCTCTTTTAAGAAGTCGTAGTAGGCGTCGACGAGTTGTATTCCCTTTGACGTGATTTCATACACTTTCCTTAACCGTCTTCCTTTGGTTGTTTTTTTGCTTCTGACGTAGCCTTTGGTTTCTAGTTGGTTTAGGAGGGGGTATAGGGCGCCGTGTCTGAGTTTTATTCCAAAAAGCCTTTCTGTTTTCTTGATGATCTTGTAGCCCCACATAGGTTCCGTTTGGATAAGCCTTAAAACTAGGATGTCAAGAAAATTTCTGGTTATGCGTTGAACAATTTGTTTTCTGAAGTTTTCGGTCAAGGTTTCCCTTTCCCTATCCGCCTTATACCATGAATAAGCGAATTTTGTTTATTTAAATTGCCTAGTTTCTATCGTGGTTTGGTATGCTTAAGTATGCTTTTTTATTTCTTTTGGTCGCACGAACCCTTATATCGGCGTTTAGGCTATATAGATACTTGATATGTCACAAAAAAGACATATTGTATAAGAGTAGAACGGAAAAACTGTAGAACAAAAAAACATGAGAGGAATGATATGAGACAAAAACTGAGAGAGGTCCAAATCAAACTCATGAGGGGCCTCCTAGACCTCGTAATCCTCCAGTATTTGAAAGTGGAACCCATGCATGGATACCAAATAATCACCAGCATCCGCAAAAATTTCGGAGTCTATTTCGGTCCCAGCACCATCTATCCTCTGCTCAGCGCCTTGGAAGAAAAATGTTACATTAAAAGTCAATGGGACTTGAATAACGACCGACCTAGAAAGGTTTATTCTTTAACACCTGAAGGTAACAGTCTGTTAAATGGCACTGAAGAATCACTGAATCACATTTGCCGCAGGCTTACAAGCATCGGGTTGAACCGGCTATACATCAACGGCAACAAAAATGGCGTTCTGAAAAAGCCCCAACGGTTGCCTTAAAGACCTGAGAAAACAGTAGATACTCAGAAACACCAGCGTCTATCCACGCATGGCTTAGACCTTTTTTTATCCATCTTTGTTCAATTTTCGACATATTGCGGTTTCTGACACATATCATATATCGCTATAAATATTCTTAAATCGATGGCATCCGTAAACTGATGTTATGAAAGAAAAAAATGTTAGATTCGGTGAATATGGTTTAGCAGGTGTGTTTCACTCGCCCTGTGAGAAAACCTCAACCTGCGTCATTACCTGCCACGGCTTGTATAGTAGCAAGGACAGCGAAAAATACGTTAATATTGCCCATAGATTTTGCGAAGGCTTCGCGGTTTTAAGGTTTGATTTTAGAGGTTGTGGAGAAAGTGTAGGTCGGTTTGAAGATACCTCTATAACTGGAAGAATGGAAGATTTGGAAAGTGTTTTGGATTTTGTTCAAGAGCGCGGTTATGGAAACATAGGAGTGATGGGAAGCAGCTTAGGCGGAACAGTTGCGATTTTGACGGCTGCAAAAGATAGAAGAGTTAAGGCGTTGGTGACTTGGGCTACCCCTTGCTATCTAGAGGAATTGTTTCGAGAAGAAGAGATCAAAGGTTTAGAAAAACTTAGGCAAGATGTTAGCAAGTATAATGTGGTTAAGGCTGTGAAAGAGATTCATTGCCCTGTTCTGATTGTTCACGGCAGCCTAGACGAACAAGTGCCTCTTTCTCATGCTGAAGTTCTATACGAAAATGCAAACGAGCAAAAGGACATTCAGATAATTGAGAACGCAGACCATAGATTAACTGACCCAGCTCATAGAAGGAGAGCCGTTGAACTAACGTTAAACTGGTTTAAAAAATACTTAAAAATGAAAAACAGGGATTAAGCAATCTCTGCATTCTACTTATTTAGTTAACACTCAATTAATTAAACTTGGACGGAAACAAGCATGTCTGGAACTGAAACCCTCATACCTTATATCAAAGAAACAGAAAAAGTGGAACATCCTACTATAATTGTGGATAGTCGTGAAGCAAGTACGGCTCCAAAAATTATCAAAGGACTGAAGGAGCAAGGTGCCGAAATCAGCATACGCGCCCTTGAAAAAGGCGACTATGTCATTTCAGATCTATGTGCCTTCGAAAGAAAAACCGTTCATGATTTCGTTTACACTCTCACTAGACGTTATCTGTTTGAGCAGTTGTTTAAACTGAAAGAAGTCTACGCTAAACCTTTCATGATTATAGAAGGCTACATGCCCATCATCTACAAATTCAGCAAAATTCAGCCATCCTCAGTTTGGGGAGCCATGTTCGCCATCGCCAAACAAGGAATCTACATGATCCACACAAACAGCTACAAAGAAACAATAGACTTCCTCTACACAGCCGCAAAACAGGAACAAATCGTTGAAAAAAGAATCCCTGTTGTGCATCCAATAAAGAAACTCGAAACCCTATCCGAAGCCCAGATATTCTTCTTAGCCAGCCTTCCAAACATAGGCAGAGAAAAAGCCGTAGCCCTCCTAAAATCTTACCAAGCGCCCCTAAACGCTCTAATAAATGTAGATCGATGGTCAAAAGACGTCCATGGTCTAGGACCAAAAATCACCAAGAAAGTGAAACAGGTTATACATGAGCCTTACGAAAAATGAGAAAAAGTTAGAAGTGATGGTTTCTTCCAGTTTTTGCCTTTGGTTTCACAGCTTTATAATTGCTTTCGATATCTCTTCTAGGGCTTCAGGGTTCATAACCGAAGAAGGATAACGTTTATTCAAAATCAAAAATGCTTGCGTGAAGCCCAAAATACATATTACCAAGAACTAGCATCGGACTCGTTGGCAAGAGGTGAGAATATGCTTCTGTTGAATCCCAACAAACACACCCGTGAGTATCCGGATGAAGAATCCCGTGACATCATGTTGAAGACGATAGAATTCTTTGAAAACAAAGGAAAGATCAAACTGAAGAATGACGACCGTGAGAGAGTCTGGTATCAAGACTTTCTTGATTTTGTGAAAAAGGAGAAGATCTTCGCCAAACTATTGACGCCAAAGGAATACGGCGACGCTGACTCCCGTTGGGATACCTGGCGCATAATGGAGTTCAATGAGATACTTGCATTCTATGGGCTGCATTATTGGTATACTTGGCAGGTTTCCATTCTCGGATTAGGCCCAATATGGATGAGTAAGAACGATTACGTGAAGAAGAAAACTGCCCAGCTACTCAAAGAGGGCGGGATATTCGGTTTTGGCCTTAGTGAGAAAGAACATGGCGCAGATTTATATTCAACGGAAACGTTGCTCAAAGTATTTGGCGATGGCAATTACAAGGCTAAAGGCAACAAGTACTACATCGGCAACGGAAACAAAGCCAGCCTTATCGCTATCTTCGCGAAGACAGACAAACCCAGCGACCCAGAAGACGAGAAGTATGGTAACTATGTGTTCTTTGTGGTAGATTCCCAACACGAGAAATACGAGTGTGTTAGAAATCTGGTTAATGTTCAGTCATATGTTGCTGAATTCAAGCTCAATGATTATCCCATAACGGAAGCAGACATCCTTTCGACAGGACGAGACGCATGGGATTGTACGCTCAACACGGTTAACGTAGGAAAGTTTAACCTTGGCTGGGCGTCGATTGGAATTTGTACCCACGCATTTTACGAGGCTATCACCCACGCAGCCAACCGCAATCTCTACGGTATGTACGTCACGGACTTTCCACACATCAAACAATTATTCGTAGATGCATACACCCGCCTTGTAGCAATGAAACTGTTCGCGCTACGCGCCGGAGACTACATGCGCACTGCCTCTCCTAAAGACAGGCGATACATCCTCTACAATAGCATAGTAAAGATGAAAGTGACCAGTCAGGGAGAGGAAGTAATCAACCTGCTGTGGGATGTCATTGCCGCCCGCGGATTTGAAGCAGAAACATACTTCTCCCAAGCAACAAGAGACATTCGATCGTTGCCGAAGCTGGAAGGAACGGTTCACGTGAACATGGCGCAGATCATCAAGTTCATGCCAGCCTACTTCTTTATGGCGGAAGAATTCCCCGATATTCCAAAGGTTGATGATGCAAAAGACGATGATTTTCTCTTCAATCAAGGCATCACGAAGGGTCTCAGCCTAATCCGATTCCATGACTACAGAATCGCGTATGACAGCGTCGATCTTCCAAACGTGAACATCTTCAAGGAGCAGCTGGAAGTCTTCACCGAGTTCATGACTCAAGCAACCCCCGATGATGAACAGGCAAAGGACCTTGACTTCCTGTTAAATCTTGGCGAACTGTTCACACTGGTAGTCTACGGGCAATTAATAATTGAAAATGCAAGAATCTACAAAATAAGTGACACACTACTTGACCAAATCTTTGACTTCATCGTTCGCGACTTCTCCACATATGCTCTCCAGCTCTACTCAAAACAGAGTAGTACCGAGCAACAGCAACAGATTCTACTTCGAATGATCAAGAAGCCACAAGTCGACAAAAAGCGCTTCGAAACTGTGTGGAAAGAAGTCTACTCTCTAAACGGCTTATACGAGATGAGAAAATAGTAGACCGATCACGGGCTTTGCGACCTTGATGTTGGCTTTGTTCTGAGTGATGTTGATTGGGAGGAATTCCATAGCAAACTACGAACAGCCCTTATAGAATTCTCGATGCCAGTTAACCTTTGCTTCAACTCTTTCATGGAAACTAGCAATGCTCTCCATGTAAGCGCGTGCAACAACACAAAAAACGTGGATAAATGGACAGTAAGAAAATTTTTTAGGTAAATTTTAAGTCTAACCAAAAACATGTGCACAGTGACGGATCAAAAAACGTGGAGGAAGTAAAGTAATGGGAAAATTACTCTGGCAACCTTCTGAAGAACGCATAAAACAGGCCAACATGACCAAGTTTATCAACCTTGTCAACAAAAAATACAGCTTTGAAATTAATTCTTATGCCCAACTTTACAACTGGTCGATTGAAAACATAACTGACTTCTGGGCAGCCATGTGGGAATTTGGAGGTATCAAAGCTTCCCGTGGATACGATAAGGTTGTTGATGACTTAAACAGGTTTCCTGGTGCAAAGTGGTTTATAGGCGCGAGATTGAATTTTGCCGAAAACTTGCTGAGATATAGAGACAAACATGCAGCTTTTGCATTTAAAGGAGAAACCCAGAAATCAGCCAAGATGACATATGCAGAGGTATACAATTCTGTGGCGCGTCTAGCTAAATCACTGCGCGAGATAGGGGTTGCCCCGGGAGACCGAGTATGCGCATATATGCCCAATTTAATGGAGACAGCTATTGCCATGCTTGCCACTACCAGCATCGGTGCTACATGGGCTTCTTGTGGTGCTGACCTCGGAACGCAAGCGGCACTTGACCGTCTTGGGCAAATTGAACCAAAAATTTTGTTTACAGCTGATGCATATTTCTATAAAGGTAAGACTTTTAGTACTTTAGTTAAAGCTGAGAAAGTTGCCAAAGGAATCCCCTCGCTGAAAAAAGTTATTGTAGTTTCATACGTGAAACCTAAACCGGATATTAGCAGCATTCCTAACTCTATACATTATGATAGTTTTCTGTCTCCAGAAAAGCAACCGGAACTGCAATTTGAACAATTGCCTTTCGATCATCCAGTATTTATTATGTTTTCCTCAGGAACAACCGGTAAGCCAAAGTGCATGGTGCAAGGAGCCGGTGGAGTTCTTATCAATCACATAAAGGAGCTGATACTCCACACAGACTTAAAACGAGAAGATACGATCTTGTACATAACAAGTTGTAGTTGGATGATGTGGAATTGGCTGCTAAGCTCTTTAGCGGTGGGAGCTACTGTAGGATTATACGATGGAAATCCCAATTATCCTGATCCAAGCGCTATGTGGAAATTAATTCAGGATGAAAAAATAACTATCTTCGGTTGCAGTGCAACTTATATCAATTATCTTCGAAGCGAAGGAGTTAAGCCTGGAAAAGACTACGACTTGTCATCTTTGCGAGAAATATCTCAAACTGGTTCATCTCTTTCGGCTGAAGGGTTTGAATACGTTTACCAAGAAATCAAAAAGGATTTACATTTTAATTCTATTTCAGGCGGCACAGATATCAATGGCTGTTTTGCTGCTGGAAGTCCCACCCTGCCTGTATATGCTGGTGAATTACAGGCTCCAGCTTTAGGAATGAAGGTAAAAGCATACGATGAGAATGGAAATACCATGGTTAATCAACAAGGAGAACTTGTTTGTGAAGCTCCTTCTCCTTCGATGCCACTTTATTTCTGGAATGACCCAGACAATGAAAGATACAAAATGGCTTACTTTAGGTTTTATCCCGATAAGAATGTATGGAGGCATGGCGATTATATCGTGATTCATAGCGACACGGGTGGAATAACTTTTTTCGGTCGTTCCGATGCCGTTTTGAAGCCTTCTGGGGTGCGCATAGGTACGGCTGAGATATATAATGTGGTGGAAAAATTGGAAGAAATTGCTGACAGCGTGGTCATAGGGCAGAGTTGGAAAGGAGATCAGCGCATTATCCTCTTTGTTAAACTTGCTCCGGGACACGGTTTAACAGAGGAATTAAAAAATAAGATAATAAAAACCCTGCGCGAAGAAGCTTCCCCTCGTCATGTCCCAGCTTTAATCGTTGAAGTGCCGGATGTTCCGTATACCTTTAGCATGAAAAAGGTTGAAATTGCGGTCACGAACATAATGAATGGTAAGCCTGTCCTAAATAGGGATGCTTTGGTTAATCCAGAGTCGCTGGATTACTTTGAAAAAATTCTTCCTAAGCTTCAAAAAGGTTAGATGCAAAGAGTGGCGGTTTCTTATCAACACCTAAAGATGCCCTTAATTGCGCGTTTAAGGGAATATATATGACAGGCATAACTTCCCAAATTGGATAGAAAGCATGGTGCTTAAAATGGTTATTGAGAGGATTTTATATTGTTGACTGAGAGGTGGTTCTTCAGTTCAGTTACGTATTCTACAAAAGTGTGACCTTTCTTCTCTTTATAGTTAAATCCAAAACTGGAGTATAGATCCGTTAGAATTGTTTTTTCGAGCATGCATGCTCCTGAACCAAAGAAATTTTTGAGGCCCTGAGAAAACAATTCTATTTTTTCTGGAATATTTTCTCGTTTTAATGACAGATTGTCTTCAAAGTAGCTATAGATTACGAGAGTTGCTGTTTTACCAAAGATTTTCATCAGTTCCTCATCTACGGTGTTCACAAGTACTCTGTTGAGTTTCTTTTTATTCTCACTCATTAAGATTATCACCTTTTTGATTTTTTGTTGTACCTTCATTTCCAGTGTCTATAGCCGCTCTTTTTCGAGTTTTCGTGCTCGAGTTTCGATCCAGTCTGCAACCTTTTTTTGGCTCATTTTCTCTGCTTTTCTCTGCTCATTCAGTTTTTCGTTTACTATTTTCAGTAAGTTTTCAGGATCCACTGGTTTCATGATGTAGGCATCTGCGCCTAAGTTTAGGGCTTCAACGGCGTTTTCTAGGGCGGCGTAGCCGGTGACCATTATTTTGACCATTCTGGGAGTAGTTTCTTCGATTTTTGTTAACAGTTTTGTGCCTTCTATGTCGGGTAGTTTGATGTCAAACAGTGCCACGTTATAGAAGTTGGTCTTCGCTTTTTCGATGGCTTCTTTGCCGTTTTTAGCGGTGTCTGTGCGGTATCCTTTCTCTTCAAGGATGGCGCTCAAGGTTTCTAGGATTCCTTCGTTGTCGTCAACTATCAAGATGCTTGCCTTCTTCATGTTTTCTTTTCACCTCCTTTGTTTTGGTGAATAGGCAACTTTACGGTGAAGGTTGACCCTTCACCAACTTTGCTCTTCAGTTCTATCCTTCCGTTATGCGCTTCTACAATGTTTTTGCAGATAGCTAAGCCTAGACCAACACCCTGGGCCTTAGTTGTAAAAAGCGGTGTGAAAAGCTTCTCCACGTTCTCCGCGGGTATGCCGACCCCAGTATCCGCGAATTCAGCCTCAACGAAATCGCCGTCTTTTCTTGTCGAAACGGTTAATTCGCCACCGTCGGGCATGGCTTGCGCCCCATTCAAAGCTATGTTCTGAAAGACTCTTCGCAGCTGATCTGAATCAGCTTCTATTGTCGGGACTTCGCTGAATTTTGTGGTGAGTGACACGTTTTCAGGAAACTTAAGTTGAGCTATAGCGTCTTGGATTGATGAAACAATGTCTATTTTCTTAAGGTCAGGTTTCCTGACCCTTGAAAAGTCTAGAAGGTCTTTCGCGATGCTGTTTGCGTATTCGATTTCCCTTTCTACGATTCTAAACATCTTTTTTACTTTTTCATCTTTAGGAGCCGCTAGTTTCATTTTCAGGTAATACGACGCGTTTTGTATAGCCGCCAAGGGGTTCCTTAAATCGTGTCCAACCATGGTGGCTAGTTCTCCGATGGCCGCTAGTCTCTCAGACTTGAGAAGCCGCTCCTGTGACTCCCTTAACTCCTTAGTTCTTTCTTCCACCATATCCTCTAGATGCTCGGTGTATTCCTGCAGTTTCATTTCCATCTCCTTTCTTGCTGTGATGTCTCTGTGCATTACATTTATGCCTATGATTCTGCCTTGCTTTTTATACGGGCCCACGCTGATTTCGGTTGGGATGATTTTTCCATTTTTGACCGCTGATCTTATTTCGTATACGAGGGGAAGCTCCTCTTCTGAGTATTCTGTTCTGTATCTTTCTAGAACCATGGCTTG
>Ga0209636_10000079_pt1 | contig 73056 bp, 59 predicted proteins | sample DeeMarSWOR152_54_FD_187464 | JGI IMG/M metagenome (GOLD analysis project Ga0209636, IMG submission 187464) | Marine sediment microbial communities from White Oak River estuary, North Carolina - WOR-1-52-54 (SPAdes) (version 2) | ecosystem: Environmental > Aquatic > Marine > Intertidal zone >...
TGTTTCGGCTAAAGATATGGGCACCGGAAAACAGCAGGCGATCACCATCACCGGTCACAGTGGACTGGATGATAAAGAAATCGATAACATGGTCAAGGATGCTGATGCACATGCTGAAGAGGATAAAAAGAGAAGGGAAACCATCGATGCCAAGAACCAGGCAGACCAGATGGTGTACAATTTAGAGAAGCTCCTGCGGGAAAACAAGGATAAAATACCAGCAGGAGAGGCGGACAAAATTCAGGCGGAGATAGAGAACACCAAGAAGGCGATTGAAACCGATGATGCAGAGAAGATAAAGAAAGCCATGGAGGCTCTTACCCAGGCTTCGCATAAGCTGACTGAGATAATGTACCAGCAGGCTTCGCAGCAGCAGGCTCAGCAGGAGACAGCTGGCGGTGAGGCGGCAGACCAAGGTGCATCCCAGGATTCATCCGAGGAAGAAGTGATCGATGCAGAAGTCGTAGACGACGAGAAAAAGAATTAATTCCGTCGAATTCTCATCGCTCTTTTTAGCTGTCAGAGGCAGCAAGGGCAGGTAATCCAATTATGGATAGGGACTATTACAAGATCCTCGAGGTTGACCGCAAAGCCACTCAAGCAGAAATCAAAAAAGCCTACCGCAAGCTGGCCCGAAAGTACCATCCTGACCTTAATCCAGGAGATAAGTCTTCCGAAGCCAAGTTCAAAGAGATCCAGGAGGCATACTCCGTTCTCAGCAATCCCAAGAAAAGAAGTCAGTACGACCAGTTTGGGTATGTCGGGGATGCGCCCCCTGGAGGGGCTCAATACCAGACCTACACGTCAGGTTTTGAAGGCTTTGACTTTTCTGGCTTCGGGAGCTCCTCCTTTAGGGATTTTTTTGAGAATATCTTCGGCGCCACCGCCCAGCGTGCGCAACCACAAGTTCAAAGAGGCGAAGACCTCCTCTACACCATGAAGGTAGGTTTCATGGATGCCATCAACGGCTTGAAGACAAGGATTAAGCTTACCCGGATGGTAGCCTGTTCTGCCTGTCAGGGCCTGGGTTTTATTCAAAAGGGAGGCCAACACTCCTGTCCTTCCTGCGGAGGCAGCGGCCAAAAAATCCTCCAAAGGGGTGCGATGAGGTTTTCAACGACCTGTCCTTCCTGCGGAGGGATAGGGAAGACACCGGGACAGGAATGCCCCACCTGCCATGGGCAGGGTTTAGTCCAGAGAACTGAGCTGATAAGCGTCAGGATTCCCGGAGGAGTCAACACCGGTTCCAAAGTCCGAATTCCGGGGAAAGGTAACGTAGGAAGAGGAGGAGGCCCTTCCGGCGACCTGTTTATCACTATCGAGGTCGACCCTCATCCCGTGTTTAAAAGAGAAGGGGCTAATATCTACGTCAAAGTCCCGATAACCGTCCCCGAAGCGACCCTGGGAGCCAAAATCGAGGTTCCGACTCTATATGGCAACACGACCATCAAGATTCCCCCTGGGACAAAATCCGGCCAGAAACTCAGGCTCAAGGACAAAGGCGCTCCGATTCCCGGGAAAAAGAATAGAGGAGAACAATTCGTCGAAGTCTCGATCGTTCCTCCACCCTTCAACGATGAGAGGATCAGAGAATTGATGAAAGAGCTGAGAAATCTCTATCCGGTGAATCCAAGAGAGAAGATGAGGAGTTAAAAAATATGAAGGAAAAAAAGGAACCCAAAAATTATTACCATATAAGCAGCGTATCCCGGATGTACAGCATCCATCCTCAGACTCTTAGGCTTTATGAGAGAGAAGGGTTGCTTGAACCCTCACGCAGCGAGGGGAACACACGGTGTTATACGGAAGAAGATTTAAGGAGGCTTGAGCTTATTCTCAACCTCACCCGGGATTTAGGCGTAAACCTGGCAGGCGTAGAAGTCGTATTAAACATGAGGAAGAAGATTGAGCAGATCGAGGAAGAGGTGAACATGTTTCTGGAGTACATAAAGAAGGAATTTTTCGAGGGAAGGGAAGAGGAGTTCGAGCACAGGGCAAAAAGCCTGGTACGCGTCAGCCCGGCCAAGATCATTAAGATAGAAAAATTGACAGATAAAGAGAAAGAGAAACCGGAAGAAAAGGCATGAAAGACGACGACAGAAGCTACCTGGATTTCAAGAATTTGAGGACCTACCTGAGCAAGATTGCAAAATATCCCATCTTGAACCAAACTGAAGAGAAAAAGCTGGGCAAACAAATCCAGAAAGGTGACAGGGAAGCCCTAAAAAAGTTGATCGAAGCCAACCTCAGGTTCGTCGTCTCTTACGTGAAAAGATACAAGGGCATGGGAATGAGCATGTTTGATCTGATCAACGAGGGGAACCTGGGCCTTATTGAAGCAGCTAAACGGTTTGATCCCAATCGAAATGTCAAGTTCATCTCCTATGCTGTCTGGTGGATCAGACAGGCGATAATACATGCTCTGACACGCTCCTCGAGGGCCTATCATCTTCCTCAGAAGCTTTCTGATAAGATATCTGAAATGAAGAGAAAACAAGCCCAGCTCAAGGTAGACTTAGGAAGAGATCCAGCCAGAGAAGAGATTGCCAAAAAGATGGGGATAACGGTCGAAGAAGTCGAGGACCTGGAGTTGCTGGATGGAAAAGATATCTCTCTCAGCGATACTTATTTTGATGAAGAACGGGAGATCGAGGAGAAGATAGAAGACAACCTCTCACCCTCGGTTGAATATCAGATTATCAAGAACTCCATCCAGGAGCAGATCAGGGAACTGCTTCAAGGGCTGGATGAGAAAGAGAAATATGTGCTACAATTAAGATTCGGGTTGGAAGATGACAAACCCCGGACGCTTCAGGAGATAGGCGATAAAATGGAGCTTTCCCGGGAGAGAGTGAGGCAGATCGAGCAAAAAGCGATGAGGAAACTAGCCCGCTCTCACAGACTCCAGCAGCTGAGAGGATATTTGAACTGATGCCAGAGACAATCTGCTCCGAATGTCAGGGAACAGGATGGGTTCTGGTGGAGTCCGAACCCGGGACTGCTGCCCGGCGGTGCAAATGCTACCTTGAGCGGAAAAACCAGTTGCTCCTTGAGCAGGCCAATATTCCGAGAAGATACAGAAACTGTACCTTTCAAAACTTCGAGATCCATAACGATTCTCATAAGGATGCTTTAAAAATATCTAATAAATTCGTTAAGAACTATCCTGTTCAGGATGTCGGCCTTCTCTTCCTCGGCCCATGTGGAGTGGGCAAGACCCACCTGGCAGTGGCCACCATCCAGGAGCTGATTCATAAAAAAGAGGTCCCCTGCTATTTCTGTGATTTCAGGGAATTGATCAGAAATATCCAGGGCAGTTACAGCCCTGATTCTGCTCTGACCGAGGTGGATATCCTGTCTCCGATCTTCCAGAGTGAAGTCCTTGTCCTGGACGAGCTGGGAGCTAAAAGAACCACGGCCTGGGTAGAGGAAACTGTTTTTTACATCATCAATAACCGGTATAACAACAAGAGACTGACGATTTTTACTTCCAATTATCCCGATTGTGACGAGGATGAAGAAGACCCTCGAGATCCCTACTTCAAAAAGGGGAATGATACTCTGGTGGACAGGATCGGCGTCCGGCTGAGGTCAAGGCTGTATGAGATGTGCAAGATTGTCAGGATGGAAGGGGATGACTACCGGAAGAAGATAAAGCAAGCCGGCTATCGATTCTGATCCGAATTATTCATCTCAAATACCGATATCATTTTTTAATTTAACGTGGGGCAACCTTTTAGCCTCAAATTTTCCATCAACCCGTTGCTATTTTACAGAGCTTCTGTTAAATTAGTGAAGACCTGCTCCTCGGTAGCTCAATCGGCAGAGCGGGTGGCTGTAAAAAGAGGAATGAATGGATTTAAGAAGATGTCATCGCGAGATTCATTCCGGAATGCAGCTTCCACGAGAGATCGTGGTTGAAAAATCGGGTGAATTCAGGGAAGCCTTCACCCTGTTAAAAAAGAAACAGGAGTATGGTAACCCTGAGCCAAGCTCTGATTTTGTAAGAAAGGTCAGAGAAGGTGCAGAGACTAGAGCATATGCTCGTACTCCACTGATGTTCTGGGGGAAGCGCCCGACACCCTATCCTTTTTTATTGAGGAAGGGTGAAGAGATAGTCCAAGCCCAGAAGAAATTCTGGGGCACTTGTAACCACTAGGTTGCAGGTTCGAGTCCTGCCCGAGGAGCCAGTATAAAGCTATCTTGCCGTTCCTTGCTTTTCCGCATGCCGTGAGATAGAATTATTCAAAACTTTTATGGTGAAGGAGGAGGTTACAGGATGGCTCAAATGGACCCCAAGCAAGAAAAAACCTGGGGAATGCTCTGTCACTTATCTGCGTTGGCTGTCTTCATTTTTCCGCTCGGCAATATCATCGGGCCTCTCATTGTCTGGCTGGTCAAAAAGGACGAATCTTCTTTCGTGGATGACCAGGGGAAAGAATCCGTTAATTTTCAGATATCGTTCACGATCTACTGTGTTATTGCTGCCATTCTGATCGTAGTGGTCGTCGGCATCATCCTCCTCATCGCGCTGGGAATCGTATTCCTCATCCTGGTCATCATGGCGAGTATCAAAGCCAATGAAGGTGAAAAGTACCGCTATCCTTTGACCATTAGGCTCATCAGCTAACGTCGTTCTTAACGGTATTGAGAACGCCAGCGCCCCGTTTTCCATTCTGCTGAATTCACTTGGAGCGCAAATCCTTGCATTTGTTCTCTTTCCGGCTTCGAATGTTCCAGAAAACGGGTCCCTTCAGAGGAAGACACCAGTCAGTATTCAAACTCCAATGTAAGCGATCAGCACCCATGATCTTATGCAAATCTTCCCTGATGATTCATCGTTAGCTGAAAAGGGTGAGGCAAAATCACCCCAGGAATCACCGTCTAAGGCTATTTACATTTCAGCCTTTTATGCCTATCCTCTGATTAATGAAGGATAAATATGTCAAAAAAACTGACTCTCCATAGATCTCACTCTTTGAGAGTTCTTGACAAGGAGTGAAATATATTCTATATAATTCGGAAATTCCGGAAAATCGAAAATGGAGGAATGTGAATGAGAAAATTGAGATTTTCAAAGTTTAACTGGAAAGCCCTGTTCACGCTGGCTGTTTTTCTGTTTGCCGTTTCATCCGTTTTTGCCCAGGATGATGGGGGAGACTTGGAGGAGACCATAAAGCAGCTCTCCGAGTCTGCTGCCCAGGGCTATGTCGGACCTATCGTTTCTGCCTTCGGGTCGAACCTGAACGGCGGCTGGTTCCACAAAACCCCCGCGCCCAAGATCTTCGGTCTGAATATCGAGTTCGGTCTGGTGGGGATGGGGACAATGATTCCTGACGACCAGGACATCAGGCACTTTACCACCAGCGGATCATTTCGTTTCGACCAGAGCCAGGCCCTTGAAATCGTCCAGGCAAGCGGTTTGGGTCTGCCCGCACTCACTGAAGCGGCTTTGGCTACTGCACTCACTCAATCCGACTTTTCCGTTGGCATCGAAGGAGCGACCATCATCGGCGCCTCGGACGATTACCTCGAGATAACCTTCAACGGAACTACTATCACTTTTGATGACCCGGTCAGCGGACTGCCCATGACCCAGACAATCGATCCTTATACGGTCACTCTGGATTTTGGAGGCCTGGGAGATTTCCTGGCCGATGTCCCGCTCATTCCGTTTGCAGCTCCCCAGGCCAGTGTCGGCACGATTCTGGGAACCCAGGCTGTCTTCCGCTACATTCCGGAAGTTGAAATCCCTCTTGTCGATATTACCGAGGATATCGGAAAGTTCAGCTGGTTCGGCTGGGGCGTCCAGCACAATCCGGCGGTCTTTTTCCCAACCCCTCTTCCGCTCGATGTCTCACTCTGTTTCTTCAAACAGACCCTTAAGCTGGGTGATGTTTTTGAAGCAAATACAACCGCCTATGGATTGACCGTCAGCAAAAAACTCGGCATCGGGCTGTTCAATATCACTCCCTACGCGGGATACTTGATAGAGAAATCCAAGCTTCACTTTTCCTATGATTTTACGCTGGATGAAGGAACCCCTCTGATGCAGACTATTCCTGTTGATTTTATACTCGAGGGAGAGAACAAGAGCCGGATTACACTTGGTCTGAGCATGAAGCTGCTGATGTTCAACATCAACGCGGATTACAATATCGGCAACTATAACTCTATCACTGTTGGAGTTATGATCGGCCTTTAATAAGCCAGCTGAATTTTTGAGATAGAGATCATCAGTAAAACAGCAGGGGTTTGAAAGCTTTTCAAACCCCTGCTTTTCTTTTCCTCCCTTTTTCCCGCCTTCCTTAATTAAATTGCCTTTATTGGTTCTCTTCCGCTGTGGGTGGGCAATTTTTTGAAGAAAACACACGGAAATGGCATCGCTCCCTTCAAATTTTGAGCGCCATTTCCTCAACGTCCCCCTCGGCACCTGCGTCGGGGTCAGGCTTTATTGAGCGTGTTTTCTAAAGAGTAAAAAATCAAGTTTTGAATCTGATTCCCTGACAAGGCCTGACCCCAAAAGCACAATTTATGTTGTATAAATTTATGGTTTTCTTTAAATTATCGAGTAGGAATGTCAGCTGGAGAGAGAGAATGAGACGCATAAGATCAAAAAAATCCATCTTAGATACAATTTATGGTTCATCAAAGGCCGGATTGGTTTTGATGCTGGCCGCAATGATCATCTTGGCAGCATGTCAAGGCATGAAAGAATCAAGGGCCCCAGATGAACAAAAAAAAGTCAGGCTCGGGATTGAGGTTTTTCTGGAAGAGCATCTGGATTTGGCAGAAGGGAAGCGAGTGGGATTGATTACCAACCCTACAGGTGTCAACAGCCGTTTAGAGACCAATGTCGAGCTTTTCTATAAAAATCCGAAGATCAACCTTGTCGCCCTCTACGGGCCCGAGCACGGAGTCAGGGGAAACTCACAGGCCGGTGAGTACGTGCCTTTCTATATCGATACAAGATACGATATCCCTGAATTCTCCATTCCTGTGTTCAGCCTTTACGGGCAGTCACTGAAGCCCCCTAAGGGGATGTTTAGAGACATCGATGAGTACATGCGCTCTTTTGATACCCAAGAGCTGGGCAAGATTCCGGAACTTTCTATGGTCGAGAGCATCGATGTCCTTATCTTTGACATTCAGGATGTCGGGACAAGGATCTACACCTACGTGGCCACCATGGCCTACTGCATGGAGGCGAGCGCAGAGAGTGAGATTGAATTCATCGTGCTTGACAGGCCGAACCCGATCAATGGAATATCCATGGAAGGACCACTCCTTCAATATCCAGAATACAGCTCTTTTGTCGGGCTTTATCCTCTGCCCGTTCGTCATGGCATGACTGTAGGAGAACTTGCAGGTTACTTTAATGACGAGTTTTTGGGAAAGAAGGCTAAGCTGACCGTTATCCCCATGCAAGGCTGGAAAAGAGAAATGTGGCATGATGAAACCTCTCTTCCCTGGATCATTCCTTCACCGAACATGCCCACTTTAGATACCGCCACTGTGTATCCTGGCCAGGTTTTTCTGGAAGGAACAAATGTCTCTGAAGGAAGAGGGACAACCATGCCTTTTGAGCTTTTCGGGGCTCCCTGGATCGATGGCTACCGCTTGACAAAAGAACTGAACGGGTTGAATCTTACCGGCGTTAAGTTCAGAGAGGCCTGGTTCACGCCCACTTTTTCCAAGTATAAAAGCGAGCTCTGCGGGGGCGCCCAGATTCATGTTTACGATAGAAGCCAGTATAAATCGTTTGATACTTCGCTTTTTATCATCAAGACGATCAGGGAGATATACTCAGGAGATTTCAAATTCCACCCAGAATACTTTGATAAGATCATGGGAACACCGAAGATAAGAGAGGCCATTGAAAACGGGACTGCTATAAATGACATAACCGAAAGTTATAAAGAAGAGCTGAACAGCTTTTCGAAGTTGAGAGAGCCCTATTTGCTTTATAAGTAAGGCCTCGGGAGTGGTTTTCTTTCTTTAGATCGGGGCGATATGAGCGAGCCAGGAAGGTCTTGTTTTCTGGAACGGAGCAAATTTTTTATTAGCTCAAACGGTTGCTCCACAGTACAGAAACATATATAAAAAAAGACAAGAGGTTTTACCATGAAGCTTTATTTAGTCCAGCATGGATTGTCTTTACCTGAGGATATCGATCCGGAGAAGCCGCTCAGTCCGCAAGGGAAAGAGCAGACTCAAGGAGTTGCGGAATTTCTAAAGGCAAAGAACTTCCAGGTCGATGAGCTCTGGCACAGTCCCAAGAAGAGAGCCGTTCAAACAGCTCAGATTTTTTCCGAGAACATACAATGTTCCCCTATCCAGGAAAGAAAGGACCTCAATCCCCTGGATCCGGTGAAGGATTTCCCCCAGGAAATAGTATCTCTAGATAAGGACCTGATGATTGTCGGGCATCTCCCGTTCCTCCAGAAGCTGTCCTCGCTGCTTTTGAGCGGCACAGAGGATAATCAGTTCATTTCCCTCAGGAACTCCGGAGTCCTCTGCCTGGAGTACACAGACGCCTGGAAGATCTTATGGGCTGTTATTCCTGATTTGTTTCTGGCAAGCAAAGCTGATTTTGACAGCTCTCGGTTCGGCTGCTGACGAGTTGGACTTCGCTCGCCCTACAGGAGTCGAAACAGCTACTGCAGATTGCGGATTCGGACTTCGATACCTTTGATTCTTTTCATCAGCTCGACAAGCTGAGAAGTATCTGTCCGGCCGTAATGATAGGGGTAGAGAATTTTGGGTTTGAAAACCTGGGCTGCGTCAGCTACCATTTCTGGCGTCATCGTGTAGGGGACGTTCATCGGCAGGAAAGCAATATCAATATTTTTCAGGGCCTTCATTTCCGGAGTGTTTTCTGTATCGCCAGCCACATAGACTCTTTTATCGCCGAAGGTGATGATGTAGCCGTTGCCATCCCCTTTAGGGTGATAAGGCTGGTTTTCACGCCGCATATGGACGATATTGTAGGCGGGGATGGCCTCGATCTTCAACCCCATTACGGTTTTGACATCACCGTTTTTCATGACTATCCCGCCCTTGACTTTTTCTGCGCATAATTGCGTAAGGATGATCTGGGTGCCCTCTTTTCTGATCATGGCAATAACATCAGGGTTGAAATGATCTCCGTGCTCATGGGTTATGATGATCAGGTCGGCTTGGGGAAGCAGGGAATAATCGGCCACTCTGCTGTAGGGATCGACATGGATGATTTTTCCAGCGAAGGTAAACATCAACGTTCCATGGCCGATGAAAGTGATTTTCAGGTCGCCCTGTGAGGTGGGAAAGACGTCCGACTCAAACTCTTTTTGAGCGGCTGCATGGAAAATAAAAACAGCCATCAGGGCGATAAATAGGAATGAAAATTTACGCATGACAGCCCTCCTTTGCTCAGTATCCTCCTTGTTAAAGGATATCTTCTGCAGGATACACCTTGAGGTTGTCAGCGTCAAGCGCTCAATATTTCGTGAGCCTGGATGAGTTTTTCTCTAACCTTGAGATTGTATTGGCAGGCCTGTTCGCAGTATCCATTGCAGCTCGCGCATTGAAGAGGCTTTCGACTCTTGTCCAGTTCTGCGTAATAGCGCATGGCTTCTTTCTCCATACGATAATCCTCAAAATACATTTTGAAGCGCAGCACATCGTTGATCGCTACATTCTGAGGACAGGAAGAAAGGCATTCCTGGCAGCTGACCCTGCAGTACTGGTCCTTTGTTTGACGCTGATACTCGGCGATCACTTTCAAGTCAGCCCTGTTGAGCGGCTTTCCGGATGCGGCCACATACTCTTCCACATGGGAATAACTGCTCATGGTGGGGATGCAGCAGTCGATATTCGGATTGCTCAGCACCCAGCGGATGGCGGCCTGGGGATAGCTCACTTCCTGGCTGATGAGGGATTTGAGGTTGCCGTGTTTTCCCCCGGCAAAGATTTTCATGGCCACGATGCCGATTCCTTTGCGGCGGGCTGCTTCAATTTGAGGCTCGATCTCCTTGCCTTCGTCGTGGTTGTAGATGGCAAGCACCACCTGAGCAAAATCTTTCTCCAGTGCCTGCTGGAGAGTGACCTTTGCGTTATGGGTGGAGAAACCGGTGAAGCGGACTTTCCCCTCTTTTTTCAATTGGGCATAGGCAGCCTGGATCTCCTCATTATTCAATAGAGAGAGGTCACTGAGGCCGTGTACCATGGCTACATCCACATAGTCAGACTGCAGGCGTGTCAAGCTTGCTTCGACTCTTTTAATGATTTCTTCTCTTTTAACCCTTGGATTCAGGCCGTGCTTGGTGGTGATAGCGACTTTGTTTCGGACATCTTTGAGAGCCTGGCCAATCATTGATTCGCTTTTCTGCCGCATGTATCCTTCTGCGGTGTCGAAGTAAGTGACTCCTAAGTCATAGGCGTACCGTAAGACATTGGGCTCGAAAAATGATATCGCGCCGCAGCTCACGTCAGGAACCTTTATGCCTGTGTTTCCCAGGTTATTATATTTCTGGATCTTGATCGCAGACCCTTCCTCCTGAGCCATCCCGGGAGTTCTCGGGTTTGCCTTGATATTCTTTGAGACACCAAGACCTAAAACGCCTGAAGTCAGGGCAGTCAAAAAGTTTCGACGGTTGAGTTTTGCCATTATTTGCTCCTTTCGATTCACTTTCTTTTCAGCCGGATGGTTCCCAGAGGCTCGAGCTTTTCGGCGAGCTCTCTGAACTCCGGTGATATGAGGTATATCATATAATTTTCGTTTCTCTGGTTGGGTACCATGAATTTTGCGCCAGGGCCAATACTCTCTCTTGGCGGAAATGATTCATGAAAATCGATTTCAATCTCAGATTCGGCTATTTGAAGGATCAGTTTATCCCCTGATTTAAAGCCAGCTCTCCGGATGCACTCGTCTGTCCAGTTGGTGCCAATCATCAGCATGTTTCGTCTGAAGCCGGATTCGATGATGCTTCCTTTGAGCGAGCCCTGACCGATTTCGACTTCTCCCACGTTGACATCCAGGTTTTCAAAAAAGTCCTTTCCCAGAGTCTGGTTGACCTTGACATTGGTGACCTCGACAGTGCTTCCTCTTGTCCCGACTTGAGAAGAGAACCAGGAAGAAGGGATCTTAACGCCGTTTATCTCCTGCAAAGGGCCGAAGTCATGGTTGATTTCGTATTTATTCTGATCCTCATCATAGCCTTTGAAAACCAGCCTTTGCAGTGTGTACTCTTCAGAGTCCAGATAGAATTCGACCACCAAGTCGTCCACTTGGATCATCAACAGGTAGTGGTTTTTCGGGCCGAAGCTTTTTAATCCCTTGAGTTCCAGCTCCTTTTCAAAATTGGTTAGAGTGAATAGGCCTGACCAGAGACGGGCAAGGCTGAGATAGGTGGATTTTTGGACCCCGCTCAATTCCGTGGTTTTGTTGAAGCAGTTTCTCTTTACCTGATTTTTTCCGGCCAGGATGACTTCGGTGATGATGGGTTCATTTCCTTCGGTCATCTTCATCAAGCCCTTGTTTGAGAGATAATAGGTGGTTGGTCCGTAGCTGAAAGAGTAATTCTCGATTTTTCCCATACTCTTTTTGTCTCCGGCTGCTTCGATATTTTTGGCCAAGATTTCCTTCAGCGACTGCTCGGATGGAGCCGTGGCTTGAGAAGAAGCGCTGAAGAGAAGAAGCAGGCAGACTGTCAAGAAGATCCAGCGGTTTCGAATCATTTATTCCTCCTCCGATAAATTTAATCGGAATTATTCTAAGGGATATTTTAAATTTCTTCAAGGAAATAAATCCGGTTAATGAAAAAATTCAAACTCTCAACTTGAATATGCTATAATAGCTCGTTTATTGAACAAAAAATGAGGAGTACATTATGCCGGTTATCGAAGCCAAAGGAAAAAAGGTTGAAGTCAATGAGGAAGGATTCCTGATCGATCATGAGGACTGGGAAAAGGATGTCGCTGAGGCCCTGGCCAGGGAAGAGGAAGGAATCGACACCCTGACCGAAGACCACTGGAAGGTCATTCACTATATCCGCGATTATTACCTGGAGAAAAACCTGGCTCCCATGGTACGCAAGCTCTGTAAAAACACCGGTTTTCAACTCCGGTACATCTATGAGCTCTTTCCTTCTGGTCCTGCTAAAGGTGCCTGCAAAGTGGCTGGCCTTCCCAAGCCTGATGGGTGTGTATAGGGGAGGGACACTTTCATGCTTCTTTCCCTGAAGATTGGGGTTGTCCTCTCTTTTGTATTTGCGGTTTTCTCCCTTTCTATCCTGGTTATCAGGACTTTTGCTTTTGGGAAAAGGATCTTCCATTCCGAATCCCGCAAAGAAGGGAAAAGAGGCATCGTCTATGCTTTCGGGAGAGGGATGCTGCCCTGGGAGAAGGAAAGCGCAGCCAAGCATCTGCCGACCTATTTTGGCGGGATACTGTATCATACAGGGATATTTGCCGCTTTGGTCTATCTTTTTTGGCGTGTTTTTTCTCTCAACCTGCCTGCACCTTTGATGCTGATATTCAGGATTGTCATGGTTGTTGGGTTTCTCAGCGGAATAGCTCTTCTTCTCAAGAGGGCTGCCCTGCCTGTTATGAGAAAAATCAGCTGTCCTGATGATTTCGCCGCTAACGTTCTAGTCAGCCTTTTTGTGACAGGCGCATTTGTCGAGACATTGTACGAGCCGTTTGTCCCTTTCTTTTACTCAATGGCTATTGTGATGTTTCTCTATATGCCTTTGGGAAAAATTCGTCACTGCTTTTTCTTTTTTTACACCCGGGTGTTGTTCGGTTATTCTTACGGAAGAAGGGGAGTTATGCCTCCCCCCAGAAAACAGAAGGCTTGAGCATGAGCGAGAGAACGGGGTCCAAAGACCTTTTTGAAGAAAAGATCAAGGGACTCAAGACAGAAGATCTCGAGAAGGCTCTTCAGGTCTTCCGTGAGAAATTAAATAACGAATATTCTGCTTATCTCAATTCCTGTGTGCATTGCGGCCTGTGTGCTGATTCCTGCCATTACTATTTGAGCTTGAAAGATGTCCAATCGCTTCCTGCCTATAAGCTGAGCCTGGCGACGGATGTATTCAAAAAGTACTTCAGCTTTGTGGGAAAGAAATTCCCGGGCTGGATTGGCAGCAAGAAGCTCGACCATGAAAGGGTACGGGAATGGGTGGATTCCATCTTTGGAAGATGCACCCTTTGCGGGAGATGTTCTCTCAATTGTTCCATGGGTATTAACATCCACTCCATCATTCGAGTCGCCCGGAGCGCTCTGGCGGCTGTAGGCCTGGTTCCTCCCGGCTTGCAGTCGACGGTCGATACCGCTATTGAAAAAGGAAACAACATGGGAATACCCAAAGAAGACTGGGTCGAGACCGTGGAGTGGCTGGAGGAAGAACTCCAGGAAGAAGTCGGGGATGAATCAGCGCGGCTACCTCTGGATGAGAAAGGATCCAGACTTTTTTACACGGTCAATCCTCGTGAGCCGATGTTTTTTCCTTTATCCATCGTAGCTGCGGGAAAGATTTTCTACGCCGCAAAGGAGAGCTGGACCTTTTCCAGCGATAACTATGATGTAACAAACTACGGTCTTTACAGCGGCGATGATCAGGCTGCTGGAACCATGTCCGAACGGCTCATTCTATCCATGAAGAAACTGGGTTGTAAAACGCTGGTTCTGGCAGAATGTGGGCATGGATTTAATTCCAACCGCTGGGAAGCCCCGGAGTGGTTGAGCAAAGAGTATGATTTCGAGGTGAAAAGCATTCTTGAGGTTGTGGCGGACTATATCCAGCAGGGCCGCATAAAGCTCGATCCCTCCTTAAATCCGGAGCCGATCACTCTTCATGACCCCTGCAACCTTGTCCGGCTGGGAGGAATCGTGGAGGAGCAGAGGATTATTCTGAAGCATGCCGCTGCTCGTTTCATTGAAATGACGCCAAATAGGGAAAAGAATTACTGCTGCGGAGGGGGGGGTGGTCAGCTGGCCATGACTCGTTTCAGCCAGAGAAGGCTTGAAGCGGGCAAGATCAAGGCGGATCAGATCCGAAAGACAGGAGCAAAAATTGTCGCCACTCCCTGCCATAACTGCATTGACCAGATCATGGAGCTCAACAAGCACTACAAGCTCGGAATTCAGGTGAAAACGGTCTGTGAAATCGCTGCAGACGCTTTGGTGTTGAATAAGAACAAGAAGTAGAGAACGGGGGAATCAGAGAGTATCTTTTTATTTTTTCCGGGATTCGGCGATTTCCCGGACAGCGTTTATGGCGGCGTGAATGTGCTCTTCAGTGTTGAACGGCCCGATACCGAACCGGACAGCCCCATGGATCTCAGCTGTCCCTATCTGTTCATGGACAAGAGGAGCGCAGTGAAGCCCGGTCCGGCAGGCAATGTTATAGTCCACATCGAGCATAGTCCCGGTATCCATAGCTTCAAGACCGTCGACGTTGAAGAGGAGGATGCTGATATGGTCTGTCAGGTCATCCTGATAGTAGAGAGTCACGCCCTCGATTTCTCTTAGCCCATCCCTGAGTTTGGTGGTGAGTTTCATTTCCTGCTCATGGATGGTATGCATTCCAGTTTTCTCGATCCATTTCACGCCAGCATAAAGTCCGGCCACACCCAAAGTGTTCATGGTTCCGTACTCCAGCCTGTACGGATATTCATCGAGGTGGGTCCGGACCGCTGAGCGAACTCCGGTCCCTCCGGCTCTTGTGTGTCTGATCTCGATCCCTTCGCTGACGTAGAGACCTCCGATCCCTGTAGGGCCGAGCAGAGACTTGTGGCCGGTGAAAGCGACCACATCCACGTTCATCTCTTCGATGTCAATGGGAATCTTTCCGGCAGACTGGGAAACATCGACTGCCAGAGGGATTCCTCGTTCACGGCAGAGTTTTCCAATCTCTTTTATAGGCTGAACAGTGCCGATCACGTTTGAAGCATGGTTGACAACGACCAGCCTGGTATTTTTCTTGAATTTTTGGGAGAAGTCATCAGAGTGGATAAAACCCTTGCTGTCAAAGGGGATGTGATCGACTTCCACGCCGTTATACTTATAGAGGTGGTACAGCGGTCTGAGCACAGAGTTGTGTTCGAGGGTTGTGGTTAGGGCGTGGTCACCTTGGTTCAGCATTCCGTTGATAATGAGGTTCAAGGCATCGGTAGAGTTATAGGAAAAACAGAGCCTGTCAGGATTTGTCCCGTTAAAAAATTCGGTCATCATCTTCCGGGTGTTTTCCACTAATTCTCCTGTCTCCATACACAGGTCATATCCTGAACGGCCAGGATTGACTCCATAATTCCTGTAGAAATTATCCATGAATGTATAGACTTCTTCCGGCTTCGGAAATGATGTCGCACCATTATCGAGGAAGATTAATTTGTCCATTCATTCCTCCCTAATCTTCGTCTTTCCTTCGTTTTTGAAGAAATGGACAGAAATAAAATTTATATACAATTTCAGGGGAAAATCAAAGGATTTTTTTATAAAAAATTGACAGGATACAGAACTTGGAATAAAATCTATGTTCAACTTTTAGATAATACTCTGCTCTTTAGCTGGTAATGATCAAGCTCCAAAAAATATCCCTTCTTGCTTTCAGCCTCATAATTCTTCTTTCTTTCTGGAATTGTCTTTTCATAGGCAAAGCTTATGACCTGGTGATAAAAAACGGTTTCATCATAGATGGTTCAGGGAATCCCTGGTTTAAAAGCGATATCGGAATAAAGAATAAAAAGATAGTCAGGATTGGGCTTATAGAGGAAAAACAGGCCAAAAAAGTAATCGAAGCCCAGGATCTGATCATCTGCCCCGGTTTTATCGACATCCACACTCATTGCGATCGAGGAATTCTGACAGTGCCTACCGTGGACAACTATATTTACCAGGGTGTAACCACGGTCATCGGCGGCAACTGTGGCGGCCATCCGTTTCCCCTGAAAGTACTTTTCAAGAAAATTAGAAAAAGGGGAATCTCGCTCAATTTCGGCTGTCTTGTCGGCCACAATACCATCCGAAGGGAAGTCATGGGAAATATGATGGATGATCCGACTGAGGAAGAATTGGTGAAAATGAAGGAATTGATCCGTCAGGAGATGAAAGCAGGTGCTCTCGGATTTTCGACGGGACTGGCTTACATGCCAGGGACCTATTCCAAAACAGAGGAACTTGTCGAGCTTGCCTCTGTAATCAGTCAATTTGGAGGCATATACGCCACACACCTCAGAGACCAGGGGCTTCATATTACCGAGGCCATTGAGGAAGCCATCGAGATAGGAGAAAAAAATAACATCCCAGTTCAGATTTCTCATATAAAGTTGGCAGATGATGCTGTCTGGTATCAACTGGAAAAAATAACCCGGCCAGTGGAAGAGGCTCGAGACAGAGGAATCGAGGTAACCCTGGATCAGTACCCTTATACAGCCACCAGTTCTGGATTCGGCAGCAGTTTTCCCTCCTGGGCTTTTGAGGGTGGCAGAGACAAATTCATGGAGAGACTGGAAGACGAAGAGAGTTATAATAAAATCAAGGCTCATATCATAAAGAGAAGATTGACTTCAACCAAAGGGATCAACAAGCCTGAGACCATATACATCGCCAGCTTTAACGATGTCCCCGAGTATGAAGGAAAGAACCTCAGCGAGATCCTGATTTCTCAGGCTAAAGAACCCACGGTTGAAAACACTGCGGATCTAATCATTGACATCCAGAAAAAGGGAGGAGCCTCAGCGGTTTTTTTCCAGATGAATGAAGAGGATGTCGAGAGCTTGATGAGCCTGTCTTACACGATGCATGCTTCTGATGGAGAAGTCCAGGTTCAGGGGCGGGGTGTACCTCATCCGAGAAACTATGGGACTTTTCCCAGGGTCATTGCCCATTATGTCAAGGAGCGACAGGTCATGATGCTGGAAGAAGCTATCCGAAAGATGACCTCTCTGCCAGCTCAGACATTGAGGTTGAGAGGCAGAGGCTTGATTCGGGAAGGCCTTTATGCTGACCTGACAGTTTTTAATAAACGCGACTTTGGGGACCGGGCGACCTTCTCTGAACCTCACCAGTACAGCAAAGGGCTGAAGTACGTGATTGTGAATGGAGAGGTGATTGTGGATAATGGAAAACATTCCGGAGCTCTTGCTGGGATGATTCTCTCCGCGAGAAAATAAGGTCAAGGAGGAAACAAATGGTGATTAAAAAAAATATTGAGGTGAAAGAAACGCCGGTAACCGAAGAAGAGGTTAAAAACGTTACCAGAAAGATACTCATCGGGCCTGAAGACGGCTCACATAATATCATCATGAGGCTTTTTAAAGTGCTTCCAGGTGGTCACACTCCTCATCATAGTCACAGCCATGAGCATGTTGTTAAGATTGAAAAGGGCAGGGGAGTGGTTGTCAAAAGCACCGGAGAGGAAGTCGAAGTCTCCTCAGGACAGAGTCTTCTTGTTGAAGGAGACGAGAAACACCAGTTCAAGAATCCTTTTTCAGAGCCTTTTGAATTCTTATGTATTATCTTGAACCCGGACAGATAGGATACAGATAGGATTGAGATCAGCTCGAAGATCTCGGAGATGAAAGCGAACATCAACAAAGCCATTGAGTACCTCTTGGCCAGAGGAAACCTGCCCATCCTGTATTGGTTAAAAAAAGACATTCTCGAAGTCCCGGTGGATCGGGAACACAAAAACCTGCAGAAATTTGCCGCCCGCATCAGGATCCTTAAGGCTCAGAGGCCCAATGGCGGATGGTGCCAAAGGAAATATGAAGGCCATCCTCGCTGGGAAAAGACCTATTACATAGTGGAAACACTGAGAAATGTGCTTAAGCTCTACAACTTCGGCTGTTCTTTTGAGGATGAAGAGATACGCCGAGCTTTCAAATTCCTGTTCTCCACTCAGACCAAATCTGGAGACTTCCGTGGCGCTTATCTGAATGAGTATGCTCCCACATATCATGCCTTGACCCTTGAGACCATGTGTCTGTTTGGGCTGGACAAGGATGAGAGAACTCAAAAAGGGTTCCGCTGGATCATCAGAAACCGGCAGAATGACGGAGGATGGGTTATCCCTTACCGGACTATTGACCAGGAGGAGCTCAAGCAGCGTTATAACTTTGAAGCCCAGTTGAAGCTTGAGCCCATCAAGCCGGATAAATCCCGTCCCTTTTCCCATCTCGTGACCGGTATGGTTCTTCGCGCGATGGCCGCCTCTCCAACCTGGAGAAAAAGCAAAGAAGCCCAGAAAGCAGGGGAACTTTTGCTGAGTCGATTTTTCAAAGAGGATAAATACGATGACAGATGGCTCTCCAGTTTCTGGGAGGAGATCACCTATCCATTCTGGGCGACGGATATTCTCAGTAGTCTGGACTCTCTTTCCAAAATAGGCTTTGCAGTTGAGAATGAAAAGGTCCGGGAAGCCACCCACTGGCTGTTGTCCAGGCAAACGAGGCATGGCTATTGGGAAGCCGGAGATAAAAAATCTACCCTCGAAGACCATCTCTGGGTGACTTTTGCGGTTTTAAGAGTGTTGAAGAGGTTCAGGCTGTTTGAGCTCTGATCCTGATTTATCAGGCTCTCTATCAATGAATGTGTTCGATTATACGTTCCTGTATATCATTCAGCACATTGAGAAGTCGAGCTCGAGTAATAAGGAGAGCCTGGTTTAATTTTTGCTCTTCTTTGGGATTCTCATTTCTAAGGGCTATGTTAAGAAAGGAACTGTTTCGTTCAAAACAATTCAGTATGTTTCTCGCCAGTTTTTCTATAGCCTCTGAGTCAAACTCTTTTCGGTCGATGATTTTCTGCGCTTCTTCGAGAAAATGAAGGAATACGTTTGCCCATTCACTGTTGTCTCCGGCTCGCAAAAGAACGGCAAGTTCATTCAGGACAAGAGCGAGTTCTTCGACTCGCCATTTTTCAATCTTCTGCATGATATTCACATGATGGCAAAAATATCGGAAAAAATCGAGAGATATTTTGAAATGAGCATATCAGAGATGTTATCATAGATTGTTTAATGGGCTGATGCCATGAAATATTTTTTGAGCCTGGGAAGCAATCAAGGAGACAGAAAAAAAAATATTGCTCGGGCTCTGTTTTTGCTTCAAGGAGAGGGTGTGGAAATCAGGAGAGTGTCGTCATTGTATGAGACAGAGCCTGTCGATATCCCCTCACAAACCTGGTTTTATAACAGTATCGCGGAAGTTCAGGCCAGTGTGGAGCCAGACTCGCTCTTGACGTTGATAAAGAGCATTGAACAGAAGATGGGCAGAGAAGAGGGCGCAAGAAAAGAGCCTCGAATCATTGATATCGATATAATCATGGCCGAGGATGAAGTCATCCATACTGAGGATCTGGAGATCCCCCATCCGAGAATGCAAAAGAGAAATTTTGTCCTTGCTCCCTTTGTTGAGATATCTCCGGACACGATTCACCCTGTGCTCAAGAGGCATATAAAAAAGCTTCTTGAGGAATCCACAGATTTGTCAGCGGTTCACAGAATTAAAAAAGGAGGTAACTGAAGTTGGTTGTTGAACATGAACACAAAATATCCGACCAGCAGCAAAAGCCTACTTTCCATATCTTATTATCCATCAAAAAAATCAGTCTGCTATTATTATTATTTCTTATCGGCATGACCCAGGGCTTTTCCGCTGAGATCAAGGGAAGGATTCTCAACCTTCTGGGAAATCCTGTTTCTCAAGCTGTTATCCTTCATCGTTCGAGCGGGATCAAGGCTGTGACTGATGCGGCAGGACAGTTCAGCTTATCCCTGCCAGATGAAGACAAAGTCCGCCTTGAGATCACCCATAGCGATTATTTTGAGCAGGAGGTTGTTGTCACTTCCAGGGAAATGGGGAAAAGGATCATCGTAACTCTTGTTCCCTATATCATTCAAAGAGAAGAAGTCGTGGTCACAGCTATGAGGCACCCTGAGTCATCGATGAGTGTGCCTGCTGCCGAGACTGTGGTCTCCACCGAGATCCTTCAAGAAGAGATGCCCTCGAACATTACGGAAGGGCTGGCCAAAATGCCCGGCGTATCGCGAATGGGAGCCGGAGGTTTTTCTCTGGTGCCCAATATCCGCGGCTTAGCCAGAAGAAGGGTCTTGATCATGATTGATAACGCCCGGGTGACCAGCGACAGGCGAACAGGGCCCAATGCCTCTTTTATCGACCCCAAGGATATCGAAAGAATAGAGGTGTTAAGGAGTCCGTCCTCTGTCCTTTATGGTTCTGATGCCATCGGTGGAGTCATCCATATCCTGACCAAGAAGCCTGGTATGGAGGATGGTCTGGGAGGATCGGTGAGCGCCAGGTATGGGACCATAAACAGTGAAAAAGGAATGGGTTTAACCCTGGAGGGGAGCAAAGGAAATACTGGTTTTTACCTCTCTTTTCAGGCTGTTGATGCTGAGAATTACTCCTCTCCTTCAGGGGAGGTGCTGCAATCACAGTTCACGCAGGGAAGTCTTATCGGAAAGATATCCCACGTGACCGAGAAAAGAGAGATTCACCTCAGTTTTCTGGGCGCAAGAGGCCGTGACATCGGAAAGGCCAACCGGACGAGTGAGCTCGAGCCGACCTGGTATCCTGAGGAAGACCAGAATTATATCCAGGTGAGCTGGCTGGAAAAGGAACTGGGCAAAGGAGGAAATCTGACTTTTCAGGCTTATCTCAATCCCAACTTGTTGGACACGCTCAAGGAAACATACGATGAAACGACAGGGGATAAGACTGCGGAGTCATACAGTAAGAATCAAAGCCTGAATTATGGAGCTCAGCTCACTTACAGAAAAAAAATATGGAATCATTTTCGGCTGTCAGGTGGACTGGATTTTTATGGCCGGACTTCGGTTAAATCCTACACTCTGGACACTGAATTCGATCCGGCAGGGAATGTCACCAGCGAACTGGAGCAGTGGCCGTTTACTCATGGAGACAGAAAGGATTTGGGTGTGTTTCTCTCTGCAGATTATTCCGGCATAAAGAATCTTGACGTTGTGGGCGGCATCCGCTGGGATTATATCCGGATGAAGGCTTTGCCTGGAGACATGCCTCCTTATTCGACAAGCGATAACCGTGCCTGGACAGGTTTCCTGGGAGGATCGTTCAAGCTCACCGAGGAGATAATAACCTTTGCCAATATCGCCAGGGCTTACAGGGTTCCGAGTTTGAATGAGCTGTTTTATACAGGGATTACAGGAAGAGGCTCGATCATCGCCCAGCCCGACCTTGTGCCGGAATCGAGCTTTAACCTGGATGGAGGAGTGAAATTCATCTTCAAGCGTCTTTACACCGGATTCTATGTGTTCTACTACGGAATAGATGACTTGATTGAACGCTACATGCTTGACCCGGTGGAAAGAGTCCGCACTTACGGCAACATCGAGCAAGGACGAATCACGGGGTATGAGCTGGAGGTGGAATATTATCCTATCCCCAAATGGAAGCTATTCGGAAACTTCTATTCTTTTAAGGGCGAGAGTACATTGACAGACGAGCCGCTGAACGATATTCCGGCCTCACGGCTGTTTTTAGGAACCCGCGTCTGGCTTGGCAGGTTCACCACTGAAATGAACGCGACTTTCCAGCTGAAAAAGGATGACACCGGTCCGGATGAAATACCATCCGGTATTCCGGGCTGTGAGATCGTCAACTTGAAAGCCAGTTATTATTTCAACACTTCCTTCCGACTGTATCTAGTTCTCTCTAATCTTCTGGACAGAGCCTACCTTTCCAGGCCTGATACCGATGGTGTCGAGGAACCAGGGAGGAATTTCGTCCTGGGCATTAGCTATTCTTTCTAAAGCGAAAAAAGAGTATTTTCAATATAAGCGAAAAAGGCTATAAAATAACAAGCTTCTCTTCCATCAGTGTGGATTGAGTAAGTGAAACACACGGAAATGGCATTGCTCCCTTCAGATTTTTTAACGCCATTCCTTCACCGAACCCCTCGGCGCATAAACGAAGGGCAGTGGGTGGGGAAAACCGTATGGAAGGCTGAGCGGGCATGGTTCCTCGACCAAAGGAAGAGGAGAGCGAAGCCTGGAATCGAGCTGCTTTTGACTGATTTGTGGCCTTCTCCTAGAACACAAATCAGTGAGGATTCCAAGGGAGTATGCTCCTTTGGTCGCAGGGCAAGGTTTTATATATTGCCCGAGAAGGGGAGGCAGGGAGTCTCAATGAAATTGAGCTCCCGTCGGAAGGGGGAAAGCGGAGCTGTTCCCCCTCCGAGGTCTCGCTGGGGCAAAAGCGGCGTGTTTTCTGAATCCACTGGCCTGAGATTCTCAAACATACTCAGCGGCCGATTTCATCGGCTTCCCTCGGTCTTCGGTTCAGGAAGGCTAAACCTGAAAGGTCGCTTCTTCCCTTCCCGTATGTTTCACTTATGTAATCTGGAGGAGGGCCAACAATAAATGCTAATAAGGAGGGTCGAATGAAATCTACATTTTTTAAGAGAAATTTTGTGTTTTTTTGGCTTTTCGTCCTGCTGTTCGCTTCCCTGGCCGTTCAGCCGGCCCGGTCCTACACACTTGAAGACATCATGAGCTATGCCTTCCCGTCAAACCTCGTTGCAGCTCCGAAAGGGGGGATAGTTGCCTGGGTGTTCAACTGGCAAGGGAAGAGGAATATCTGGATTGCCCAGGGGCCTGAGTTCAAGGCTCGACAGCTCACCCAGTATTCAGAGGATGATGGCCAGGAGTTGGGCGGGCTCGCCTTCAATTTTGAGGGAACGATTATCATCTATGTGAGAGGCGGTTCTGCGAACCGGGCTGGAGAGATCCCCAATCCCACTTCCGATCCCGAGGGAGCAGAGCAGGCACTGTGGGCTGTAAAATTGGAAGGCGGGGAGCCGTGGGAGCTGGCCAAAGGAAGCAGTCCTGTGCCTTCGCCATCAGAGGATAAGCTTGTCTTCAGTGCCCGAGGTCAGATTTATCTTTTGAGCTTGGCTGAGTCTTCGCGGCCAGAGCTTCTCTTCAAAGCTCGCGGAAGGAACGGTTCTCCCTGCTGGTCTCCTGATGGGAAAAAGATTGCTTTTGTCAGCTCCAGAGGAGACCATAGCTTTATCGGCGTCTATGATCTTGAGGGGAAGGTCATCAACTGGATCGCTCCCTCTGTAGACAGAGACGGTTATCCGGTTTGGTCGCCCTGCGGAAAATACATCGCCTTTATACGTTTCCCTGGTTCCATGGCAACCCCGGCCTACAGGGATGGCCAGAGATTCGCTTTGATGGCGGCGGATGTCGAGTCCGGCATGGCTCAAGAGATCTGGAGTTGTCCTAACGAGACCGGAGGATTTTCCCAGTATTATCCTGACCAGACTCTCCGCTGGGCTGCGGACGGTTATCTGGTCTTTTACTCTGAACATGAGAAGTGGATGCATCTTTACTCCGTCTCAGTCAAAGACAAGAAGCTGATCTGCCTCACTCCCGGGGATTATGAGGTGGAGAACAACTTTCTCGCTTTTGACGGAAAGACCTTGATCTATAATTCCAATTCCGGAGATATCGACCGGCGGCATCTCTGGTCGGTTCCGGTCGCCGGAGGAAAGTCAAAACTAATCACTCCCGGAGAAGGAATAGAGTGGTCACCGGTTCTGCTCCCCAACGGCGATGACCTGGTCTTCCTCTGTTCAACCGTATCACAGCCAGCTGCCCCGGCTGTGATGGGCATCAAAAAGAAGAAGTGGCGTTTGATCGCACCGGAGGCCATTCCTCAGGCATTCCCGATGAAAGACCTGGTCATGCCCGAGCAGGTGGTGTTCAAGGCGCCAGACGGCCTCACGATCCACAACCAGCTTTTTCTTCCCAAAGGCGCAAAGCCCGGTGACAAGCGGCCGGCTGTGATTTTCATGCACGGCGGACCGATTCGCCAGATGCTTCTCGGCTGGCACATGCGCGGGTACTACCACAACGCTTATGCTCTGAACCAGTACCTGGCCCAAAAAGGATATGTGGTTCTTGCGGTCAATTATCGTTCAGGAATAGGCTACGGGTTTGATTTCCGCCGGGCTCCTGACCAGGGCCCTCGAGGCGCTTCTGAATACCAGGATATCGTGGCAGCCGGAAGGTATTTGCAGAACCGGCCTGAAGTCGATCCCAATAAGATCGGACTCTGGGGTGGATCCTACGGAGGCTACCTCACAGCCCTTGGTCTAGCCAGAGATTCAGAACTCTTTGCCGCAGGAGTCGACCTCCATGGTGTCCATGACTGGTCATTGAGGGGAAGACGCCGCGACGGAGGAGGATGGGGGATTCAAGGAGAGGATTTGATGAGTTCTGCTTACCAGTCTTCTCCTGTCGCCGACGTCTATTTCTGGACGTCGCCGGTCCTCTTTATCCATGGGGACGATGACCGGAATGTTGATTTCATCCAGACAACGGACCTGGTCCAGCGGTTAAGAGAGCTGGGTAAGGCTCCTATCGAGATCCTCGTTTTCCCCGATGAAGTTCACGGTTTTTTACTCCATCGGGTGTGGCTTAAGGTTTACAATGCCGCAGCGGATTTCTTCGACCGGAACCTTAAAAAATAGGGGTCAGGGCTCGACATTAGACATCTATCATCAGCACAAAGGCCCAGGCGACAGAGGAAGGTATTCAAATAGGGTCCTAGTTCATTCGCAAAATGAAATGAAGCTTTATCCTAATACATCACTAATAACGGTATTCTCGATTGATTGAAATCAATCCTGATTATATCTGACCCAGAGCAACAGTGTCTCATGTCGAGCCCTGACCCCATAAACTATAGAAAATGGAATTGAAGAGAAGCTTAAACGTGCCGTAGGACTGAGACCGATACTGCACAGGAAAACCCAAGAGGATTATCTTGCCCTCCCCGTAAGGGATATCCATGATTGTTGCTTTCTGACGGATGGTTTTATCGCCGTAGATCCATCCGCTCATCAGCGGGTTTTCTTCGGAATATTGGGCAACGCTTTGCGGTGATTTTTTCGAATCAAAAGAGGGCATGATGTTGAAGGCGCAGCTGTTCTCGAACACGGTCCCTGCCTCTTTGGGCATTCCATAGGCCAGAGGATGGCTGGTATCGAATTCCATGCGGAGGATGGAGCCATTACAGACGAACTCCTCTCTTTTGATGCCTTTCAGGACATTTCTCACCGGGAGGCTGAAATGCTCGATGGCCAGATTACAGGAATTGTTGATAAATATCAAAGTCCCGCCGCCCTCGGCAAATAACTTCAGGTTGCGGATACCGTTAGGCGTGATTCCGCCCACATATTTGGGCGGCATGGTTCCTTTGGCGTAGCCGTTGATCACCGCTTCGGGCCTGTAGGTGTCGGGCATGATAATCACGTCATGGCTGGCCCTGAGGTTGCCGGCGCGGATATCTGCGTCATGGATGCTGGAGTAGGGGAATCCGTGGTTTTCCAGGATCAGCCTGGTCCATCCTTCATCTGAGCTGGGGATCCATGATTTGTACATTCCCACCCGGACAGGCTTTATGCTCAGAGTGCTGACTTTAGGAATCTGGGAAACGGAAGTGATCTTCAGGTTGAGGTCCGCGGCCATTCTATCCATAACGGCCCTTTTGATGCTGGAGGAGGGAACGATTACAGTTCCTGCAGCGAAGGAATCTCCCTGGACTGAGAAAGGCTCTTTTGACCAGAGGACCTTCCCTCCCTCTTTGAGGATCCTGTTCGTGGCGGTAAAGCTGGCATTTTCCTCATGCCGGAGGAGATAAGCTTGGCCTGACTTGCCCAAAATTCCAGCGGATTGAAGCTGGGCCTCTTTCAAGCGGGTCATCCTGGTTTCTACCTTGGAATGGGCAGCATAGACTTTCATCCCGAATTGGTGGGGAAGTGTCCAGCCCATCATGTCGTAGGCCTCAAACGGAGCTCCCTCAAACTTGATAGGATCGATAAGTCCCTGCCATAGGTCGGGATATTTCCTGAGGTCAGGATAGGTCTGTTCCTCGAAGACGTTCTTGATGAACAGAGCAAAAGGCTGAGCCATCGGAATAATGTGAGTTCCAACAGGATATTTGATCCCGTCACAGGTGAAGGATTCCTCACTCTTGTAGACATCGATCCCGAGGAGAATCATGCGGTTGAGGAGAAGGGATGAGGCTCCAGGATCGTGTTGTTTCTCAGGAATGATCCAGGCATAGGGTGGCTCTTTGCTGAACCTTTGGATAACATCTTTTCCCATTCTGTATTTGTTGAAAAGGAGTTCTTTCCTGTATTTGGAAGCCACATCGAGCACAGCTTGGGATGCTGTCAAACAGTAATCCACTGCATCCTTAAGCCGCCACCATCCTCCTTTCCAGGGATTGGGGTAAAAGGCAGACATGGTCAGATCCCTGTACTGCTCGGGGAAATCCCGGATTGTATAGAAGTAAGGTGTGGCATAGCGGTAGAGGGCGGTCTCGGTGAGGATGGATATTATGTTGTGGGAATCCACTACCTGGGTTACATAACCCGGATACCAGGTATCGAAGATGAGCCGCGAAATAGCACCTTCTTTTCCCTCCTCGTCAAAGGCAGCTCCCATGGCGGATCCAACCAGGTTCTGCCAGCGAACAATAAGAGGATGGATGTTGGGATTCGTGGGCTCAGAATTGGGCGGTATCCAGATCCGGGCAGGGAAAGGAGCAGTCTGATGGTGGTTGTAGAGGATAAGAGGGAACCATTCTTTGTTGACCAATCTGGTCATGTTTTGTGTCTCCACAAGGTTGGCGATGTACGAGTCGCGGTTATTATCGTGTCCGGCGTAGACATGGTACAGCCAGGGCATCGAAGAGACCTCATACGGCGAGCCCAGGTTAGGATGATACCATTCGGCCAGGAGGTTCATGCCATCCGGATTGGCAAAGACAAGGACGAGGATGACATCCTTGAGGATGCGGAGCGTTTTTGCATCCCGGGCATCGACAAGGTCATAGGCAAGTTGAATGTTGTGCTGGGCAGGTGCGCATTCCGAGGCATGAAGCCCGCCGTCTACGTAGACAATAGCTTTCCCCTCCTGGGCGAGTTTTCTGGCCTCCGCATCTGAAAGCCCTTGAACAAGCGACAGTCTCCGTATGATCTGTTTATACTTCTCCAGGTCAGCCATGTTCTCTTCTGAGGAGATAACCGCGTAAGTCATGGTCTGGCCCATGGATGTCTTGCCCATGTCAAACAGCTTCAGGCGCGAAGAGCTCTGTTCGAGCTGTTTCAGATAGGCTATGGCTTGAGTATAGGTGGCCAGATGATAATCAGCACCGACTTTAAATCCGAGCATGTCTTCGGGCTTGGGAACGCTCTGGCTATAGGCATTCAAAGTCAAGCCAAGAGCGATACCTATAATCAAGATAATGATTGCGGGATGGGATTTGAAATTCTGTTGGCTCATGAAAACCTCCTGTTAAAATGCGTTTTGGATATGTCGAATCCTGTATCCTTGGTTTTGATCGAAGAGGATTGAGATGACATCGAACCGGCATTCAGCATCCTGGAGATTGTTTCTCATCAGGAATCCTTGAGCGATTCTTTTGATCTGCCTCTGCTTGGAGGGAGTGACCGATTCTTCAGGAAGACCGAAATCCGTGCTCTTTCTTGTTTTGACCTCGACAAAGACCAATGTATTTTTGTCTAAGGCAATGATGTCTATCTCTCCCCGGAACAGGCGAAAGTTTTGGGCGAGGATTTTGTATTTTTTATTTTTCAGGTAGCGGAGTGCAGCTCTTTCCCCGGATTTTCCAAGCGCATGGGTTGACTGTTTGATTCTTTCCAAAGCGTTTTTCTTCAGATCGTAAACCAGGATGTCCGAATTATTTTATCTTCCCATTATCTTTAGACTTAGCCTTTATCTGGCTTTTTATGAGGCATTTGGCTCTTTTCATGCCCGGACTTTTTTCCAACGGACTCCGTCTTTGGTATCTTCCAATACTATTCCCTCTTCGGCAAGTTGATCTCGAATTCTATCAGCGAGATCAAAATTCCTATCTCTGCGCGCCTTCTCCCTTTCCTTGATTTTTTTCATGATCTCTTCGGGGAGGATCTCTTCTTTCTCTTCGGGGAGGACGGCCAGAACAGTGTCGAGGGAGCGGATGAGATCGATAAGGTTCTCAGCATCTTTTTTGAATATTTTTCCTTTGTTAATAAACGAATTGACCTTGCGGATCATCTCAAAAAGAGCTCTTAAGGCCGCGGAAATATTCAAATCATCACCCAGTCCTTCAGTGAAGTCTTTGCGGGTTTTTTCGATGATCTGCGCCACATTTTTGTTTTCGCCGTCTTTGAACGGATGGTTCTTGAGCTCATACAGAAAATCCTTCATCCGGTCCAGAGAAGCGCTAGCCTGTTCAAGAGCTTTGAAGGTGAAGTTAAGCATTTTACGATAGTGAGTGGAAATGAGCAGGAAGCGAAGCACGAGCGGGTCGATATTTCTCTCAAGGAGGTCTTTCAGGGTGTATTGGTTTCCCAGCGACTTGGACATTTTTTCTCCATCGACGATGAGGTGCCGGCAGTGAAGCCAGTAGTTCACGAATTTTTTGCTAAAATAGGCCTCTGATTGAGCAATTTCATTCTCATGATGGGGAAAGATGTTGTCGGTCCCTCCGCAATGAATATCAAAGGTTTCACCCAGGTATTTGGAACTCATCACCGAGCATTCAATGTGCCAGCCTGGCCTTCCCGGACCCACCTCGGTTTCCCAGAATGGCTCACCTTCTTTTTTGTGTTTCCAGAGGGCAAAATCGATGATGTTGTCCTTTTCGTATTCGTCTGATTCAACCCTTTCTCCAGGTTTCAATTCCTCGAGATTGATCTTTGAGAGGCGCCCGTAGTTAGGGAATTTGGCAATGCTGAAGTAAACCGATCCGTCTTTTGTATAGGCATATCCTTTTTCCATCAGTCCTTTGATCATCCGGACCATTTCCGGAATGTGCTCGGTAGCCAGGGGGTAATGGTCGGCTCTGGCCAAACGGAGGGTATCGATATCTTTAAAAAAGGAATCGATATACTTTTTCGTGTATTCCTGAAGGGTAACTCCTTCTGCGCGAGCGCCTCGTATGGTCTTATCATCCACATCCGTGATGTTCATAACGTGGGTAACCTTGTAGCCCCTAAAGACCAGGAATCTTTTGAGCAGGTCTTCAAAAGCATAGGCTCTGAAATTGCCGATATGGGCGTGATCATAGACAGTCGGTCCGCAGGTGTAGAGTTTGACTTCCCCCTTTTTTAAGGGATGAAAAGGCTCCAGTTTTCCACTCAGGGTGTTGAAGAATCGAATCATGATTACCTATTATTAAAGATAACAATCCCAAGAGTCAACCATGGAGGGGGAACTGACTTCCCCTTTCCAACGCTCGCTTCGCTCGCTGCCTCCCCTTCATGGGCGGGACATCAATCCACGCCCTGCAACCAAGGGGATATAATCCCTCGAATCACCCGACCAATCAGTTCCGCTACGCGTACCATTCGATTGTTGAGATATTAAGCGACGGTTTCCATTCCATCCGGAGCCCATGGTGGTGGGTGGGAGGGTCTTGGCGAGCAGGGAACGGAAACGGCGCTTTATCAGATATCAAAGAAGAGGCAGTTAACTTGGAGGGGGATAGGCTGTTTAGAGTTTGAGTCTTATTCCTATTCTTATCGAGAATCCTGAGAGATTGGCCGTGAAAGTTCTTGCATTCCTGATGTCTGTGCCGGTCGGAGCTTCTTCGGAAACCTGTATCTGAGGATACCAGTTCCCTAGAGTGGAATTATATTTTTCGAAATACCAGAGATCACCTGACGTTGTCCTGGCCACAACCCCACCTTCACTGCTCAAAAATGTGTATTTCAATCTTCCTCTGTAGCTTTTAAGCTTGCTGTATCTTCCTGAGGCTTCGATGAAGACTCCCATGTAGCCGCCTACGGTCATCTCCACCCCAAGTCCTCCCTGGAACCCATAAGAGAGGTCATGTGTGCTCAATTCCACTGTTTCCGAGTAGGAAAGAACACCTGTTTCGTCATACTCTGAGTTTGTATTCAAGGCCATTTTGCTTAAATACAGACCGACGCCTGGATTGATGTATACTCTGAGATTGGAGGTGAAAGGATAGAAGTAATAGAGGCTTAAAGTGAGTGAAGAGCTGGAGATCCTTGGGTCTAAGATAGCGTTGAAAGAGATAACGCCCTCTTCCTGGACGCTCAAATCGCTCTGCGGTTTCCGAGGGAAATTTCCAAGCCCGAATCCAATCGCGAAATTCTCATTGAGATTGAATAACACATCAATCCCTATTTCACCGCCTAAGGTATTCATGTTGTTGAACTCTCCCTGTTTGGAGCTGAGCCAGCTGGCAGCCATGTCATCAAAATGACTCTCGTAGCCTTCGCCATAAGCATTGAGGTCTGCGGACCGGACCTGACCGATTCCTCCACTGGCTTTAAAGCTGAAACCTCGTCCAAGATCATCAGCTTGAGCAGCTGCAGCCAATAATAATAAAGCAGTCAAAATAAAAGGGCAGACATATCTCTCTTTCTTCATTTTATTCACCTTCCGCTTGCAGAAGCAGGTCAAACATTTGAACTGGCTTCCCGAGATAAAAGATCGACTCCTTTTGAGTAAACGGGGAATGGCTCAAAACCCCGATATTAAAGGATAGAGTAATCGAGATGAGAATTCAACCCTTTGATTATAATTCAGCCTCATCTGGAGCGTATCTTCTCAGAGGCTCAGAGCTGAGTCATGTCGGAGGAATCCCAGGTTTCGATGAGATTGACCGACAGGGGGATTTATGCCATAATTTTGAAGCTCCTGCAGGTGATTCTTTGCATGAAAAAACTTATTGGAATTCGAAAAGAAGATAAAAATCAGTGGGAGAGAAGAGTCCCTCTGATTCCCTCTCATGTGAAAGAGCTGATTCAGAACAATCCCCTGGAAGTATGGCTGCAGCCGTCTTCCATCCGCATCTTTTCTGACCAGGATTATCTCCGTGAGGGCGCCAGGATTGATGATGACCTGTCGCCATGTTCGATCGTTTTTGCCGTTAAGGAAATTCCACTTGATTTTTTCACTAAAGAAAAGGTTTACACCTTTTTCTCTCACACCGTTAAAGGTCAACCTCATAACATGCCCATGCTCAAAAAGATGATGGATCTTGGCTGCACATTGATTGATTATGAGAAGATCGTAGATGAGAAGGGACAGAGATTGTTGTTTTTCGGCAGGCAGGCCGGCCAAGCCGGGATGATTGACACCCTCTGGGCTCTTGGAAAGAGGCTGGATCACGAGAGGAAGGAGAATCCTTTCTCTGCCGTTAATCAAGCCTTTCAGTATGCAAGCCTGGTGGAGGCTAAAGAAGAAATAGAAAAGGTTGGATGGGAAATACATGAACGTGGCCTTGAGCCTTCTCTTGTGCCGTTGGTATGCGGTTTTGCTGGATACGGTCATGTATCCTTGGGTGCTCAGGAGGTTTTTGACCTTTTGCCTTTTGAAGAAATAGCACCTGGAGATATCCTTTCTTTTTTTGAACGGAAAAATTATGCATCTAACAAGGTCTATAAGACCGTCTTCAAGGAAGAGGATATGGTCAAACCTATCGACCCTAACGTGAAATTCGAACTTCAGGATTACTATGACTATCCTCAGAGATACAGGTCGACCTTTGAATCCTTTCTCCCATACCTGACTGCCCTGGTTAACTGTATCTACTGGACGCCTGTCTATCCAAGATTCGTGACCAAAGTGAGCCTGAAGCGGCTTTTCTTGGGGAGTACGGAACCGCGTTTGCGGGTCGTCGGGGATATCTCCTGCGATATCGAGGGTTCAGTAGAGGTGACTGTCCGGGCCACCATGCCTGATAATCCCGTATTTGTTTATGATCTGGTTAAAGATGAGGCCAGAGACGGAGTTGAAGGGAAAGGCCCTGTTATTATGGCAATCGATAACCTCCCGGCTGAGATTGCGCTTGAATCATCGGTGTTTTTCAGTGCGGCCTTGAAATCTCTCATCCCTTCCATCATCAGGGCGGACTTTTCCGGAGATTTTGAAGACTGTCAACTCCCAGAGGCTGTGAGGAAAGCCGTCATTCTTTATCGGGGTAAGCTGACCCCAGATTTTGAATACATGAAAAAATTTATATGATCACTGCAAAGGAGTAATATCATGAAAAAAGTATTGATTCTCGGAGCTGGGCTGGTAGCCAGACCTCTGGTCAGATATCTTCTTGACCAGCCTGATTTTAAAGTGGAGGTGGCTAGCCGAACGGTGAGTAAAGCAGTTAAACTAATCGATAACCACCCTGATGGGGAAGCCAGGGAGCTGAATCTGAAGGATGAAGAAGGCCTGAAAAAAGAGATTGCGAACGCCGACATCATTATCAGCATGGTTCCCTATTCTTTTCATCCCAAGGTCGCTAAGTACTGTATCGATTATAACAAGCATATGGTCACCACTTCCTATGTCAGCGAAGTCATGCAGAATCTGGATGATGAAGCTAAGAAAGCGGGGATATTGATCCTCAACGAGGTAGGATTGGATCCCGGAATTGACCATATGGAAGCGATGAGGATAATCCATGATGTGGAAGAGAAAGGGGGAGAGATCCTGAGTTTCACTTCTTACTGTGGAGGATTGCCGGCTCCTGAAGCTAACACCAATCCCTTCGGTTACAAGTTTTCCTGGAGTCCCGTCGGGGTCCTCCTCGCTGGGAAAAACTCTGCTCAGTACTTGAAAGACGGTCAGCAGATTTTCATCCCCTCAGAGGATCTTTTTAAGAATTATACTTTGATCGACATAGAGGGGCTCGGAGAGTTTGAGGGATACCCCAACCGGAACTCCCTCCCTTACATCCAGCTCTACGGAATTCAATCCGCTGAGACCATGCTGCGGGGGACTCTCAGGAATAAAGGTTGGTGTCCTACCATGAAAAACATGGTCCACTTAGGACTCCTCGACGAAGAGGAAAAGGAATGGGAAGGTTTTACTTTTAAAGATTTTATGCGGCATCTGATGCACAATCCTGGCGAGGAGGATATCCGGAAAGCCATGAGTGCCTACCTCGACATTGAGGAGGATTCGGAGGTCATAAAGAGACTCGAGTGGCTCGGGCTCTTCAGCGATGAACCTCTGCCTGTCAGTAAGGGTTCAGCCATGGATATTCTTGGGGCCAAAATGCTGGAAAAACTCCAGTACGAAGAAGGGGAGAGGGACATGATCATTCTTCAGCATGATTTCATCGCTGCTTATCCAGAAGGGAAAAAAGAAAGGATCACCTCGACCTTGATCGACTTTGGCATTCCCGATGGAGATTCTTCCATGGCCAGGACAGTGGGACTACCTGCAGCTATCGGGACCAGGCTCATTCTGGAAGGAAAGATTAACATGGTCGGCGTTCATATTCCGATTATTCCTGAGATATACGTCCCCATCCTTCAAGAACTCAAGGAGATGGGTATCGCCTTTAAGGAAAAAAGGGAAGAGGTTTAAGACCGATTCGCTTCTCGGGATGCCTGTCTCAATAAAGGGAGGATAAATTGAGACGAAAGCCAGCTGTCGGAGGTTATTTCTATCCTGGCAAAGAGGATGCTTTGCGTAAGATGATCCAGGGGATGATCGATCCCGAATGCGAAAAAAAGAAGGCCATCGGCGTGATTTCTCCTCATGCCGGGTTTGAATACTCCGGGCCCGTTGCCGGAGCGGTTTTCTCCTCGGTCGAGCTCCCGGACACATTCCTTGTCCTGGGTCCCAGCCACAGGCCCATCCGGTCCGAGATTGCCATCATGAAGCAGGGAGTTTGGGAAACCCCGCTAGGAGACGCTCAAGTGGATTCTTCGCTGGCCGAGCTCATCATGGGTCATTCTGCGCTTATCACCGAAGATAATAGCGCCCACATGAACGAGCACTCTCTTGAGGTCCAGCTTCCTTTCATACAGTATTTTAAAAAAGATGTGGCCGTTGTACCCATATGCATCTCTTACCATGTTGGTTTCGAGGAGCTGGAGGAGCTGGGGAAGTCTCTTGCCAAAGGAATCAAGGAATTTGGAAAGGATGTGTTAATTGTTGCCAGCACGGACATGAGCCATTATGTGGAGCAGAGTGAGGCTGAGGAGAAGGATTTTTTGGCCATTGATAAGATACTCAAGCTGGACGCTAAGGGACTTCACCAGGTCGTAGAAAGGAAAAGCATCAGCATGTGCGGTTATCAGCCCACCACTTCAGCCCTTGTTGCTGCCCAGGAATTGGGAGCCAGGGAAGCCACTCTTATCAAATACCAGACATCGGGAGATAGAACAGGAAATTACTCCGAAGTCGTCGGATATGCCGGGATAAGGATAACCTGAACTCATTCTCCAGCATATCTTTTGGTCTCAGAGAGCGGTTAGATCCCATCAAGCCGAATCAGACGGCGCTAATAAGTTCAGGGTCTTGAAGACCAAAAGCATCACTGTTCTTTGGCTGACGCCGTTGAGAGACTTTTGTAACTTTCAGATATTAAATCAATTAAGAGAATAAAACGGCCCTTTCATCAGTCGGGCATCAGCTGCCGTTCATTTGACAATATTTAAGGTTTAATGCTATAAATTTTCTGGAGTCGAGGAATGAGAGTTTCCAGTTTGAGAGAGAAAGACAAGCGAATCCTTAACCTGATTATCGAGCACTACCTTAAGATCGGAAAGCCCATCAGCTCAGGATTAATTACCCAGAAGATTCCTTTTTCCGTATCCCCGGCCACTGTCAGGAATATCATGAATAAGCTGGAACAATATGGCTATCTCTTTCAGCCGCATACATCCGCAGGCCGTATCCCGACAGATAAAGGTCTGAGATTGTACGTGAACAATCTGTTCGAGGAAGCTGTTGTTCCCGGAAGGAAAGTCGAGCTTCCAGAGAACTTTTCCCTTAATCAGAGTGATTTCAATGTCCTTTTGAGCCAGGTTTCCAGGATTCTGGCCGACCATTCGGATAATCTCGGGTTTGTCCTCTCTCCGCGGATTTCAAAGATAGAGTTCCGTCATATCCGCTTTATCAAGGTCTCCGAATTCAAGGTCATGATTATCTTGATCACCACCTCCAACTTCGTCTTAAACGAGTTCTTTCAGACGAATATCTATTTTACTCAACTTGAGCTGGATAAAGCTTCGCAGTACATTAACCAGAATTTCAGAGGAAAGAATTTATCATTTGTCCGAAACTATCTATTCCAGGAACTGCCCAAATTCAAAGTCCGGTATGAGTCCCTGATTGACCGGTTGATCGCTCTCCTGAAATCCTATATCACCCAGGAGGAAAGCGAAAGCCAGATCTTCCTCCAGGGAACGCCCAAACTCCTCGAAAAACATGAACTTTTCGATATGGAGAAATTAAAAGCCCTTTTCCAGAATTTCGAAGAAAAGGCTAAGTTAGCTAAGCTTCTTTCTGATTTCATCAGCCTGGAGAGAGTCAAGGTGCTGATAGGCTCTGAAGCAAACATCCCCGATATCTCGGATTGTTCTCTCATCCTTTCGCATTATGGATATCAAAGCCAGATACTGGGTTCTCTGGGTATCATCGGACCCAAGAGGATCCCTTATAAAAAGATCATCCCCTTAGTGGATTCTGTGGCAAACAGACTCAGTCAGGCCATAAGCATTAAGCAGTAGGAGGAAAAATGACCCAAAAGACCCCAAAGCCAGCCGAGGCGGCTAAGAGCAAGGTCAAAACAAAAAGCCCGGATATGACTAAGGCTTTGAAGGATAAGCTGAAGAAAAAGGACGCCGAGATCAAACTTCTCAAGCAGGAGAATGAAAAACTGAAGGAACAGAGTTTGAGAAGGCTGGCCGATATGGAAAATCTGAAGAAAAGGATGAACAAGGAAAAGACAGATTTCTACCAGTATGCCCTCTCCGATTTCCTCACCGAGCTTTTTACCGTCTTGGACAATTTCGAACGAGCTTTTGAGATCCAGGGCCAGAAAGGTGGAAAAGGCTTTCGAGAGGGTATCAAGATGATATACAAACAGTATCAGGACCTCTTGATCAAATACGGAGCCAAGCCCATAGACATCCAAGGGAAAAAATTCGATCCCCGTCTCCATCAGGCATTCATAACCGTGGAGTCCGAAGAGGTGGATGAGCCTGAGGTTGTCGAGGAGCTGCAGAAAGGATACACTCTTCATAACAGGCTCCTTCGGCCGGCCCTGGTTAAAGTCGCTGTCCCCAAGAAGAGTAAGTGAAGATGGGAGTTGTTATCGGAATCGACCTGGGAACAACCAATTCTTGTGTGGCCTATTTGGAGGCGGGAAAGCCTAAAGTCATCCCTAATCTTGAAGGGCAGAGGACTACGCCCTCTGTAGTGAGCTTGACCAGCAGCGGTGAGACGCTGATCGGAAGTTTAGCCCTGAGGCAGGCCGTCACCAATCCCGAAAATACCGTCTTAGCCATAAAAAGGCTTATTGGCAAGAAGTACGACTCCGATGAAGCGAAAGAAACGGAAAAGAAGATGCCCTATAAGCTGGCCGGCGCTGAGAACGGGGATGTGATGGTTGTCGTGAATTCAGAAATGATTAGCCCCCAGGAGGTCTCTTCCTTGATTCTCGGGTATTTGAAAGAATGTGCTGAGGCCTACCTGGAGCAGGATGTGGAAGAGGCGGTCATCACTGTGCCAGCTAATTTTAACGACCATGAAAGAAAAGCCACCAAAGATGCGGCGAAGATATGTGGATTAAAGGTGCTGAGGGTCATCAACGAGCCGACGTCTGCCTGTTTGGCCTACGGGCTCGAGGCTAAAAAGAATGCGATTGCGGCCGTCTATGACCTGGGAGGAGGCACTTTCGATATCACCCTGATGGAAATCAGCGATGGTGTTTTCCATGTCCTGGCTACGAATGGAAACTCCTATCTTGGAGGAGAAGATTTTGACAACCGTATCGTGGATTGGATCATTGAGGAATTCAAGAAGAAAAATAATGTTGACCTGTCAAAGAACAAGCTGGCCCGCCAGAGGATCAAAGAAGCGGCAGAGAGGGCAAAGCAATCGCTTTCCTTCTCGATGGAGAGTAAGATTCACCTTCCGTTCATCTTTTCAGACAAGTCTGGACCCAAGCATATCCAGCTGAGCCTTACCAGGGAAAAGCTGGAGGAATTAACCAGCGATTTGATCAGCGCGACTTTTCCTTTTATGGAACAGACACTCAAAGACAGCAAGTTGACTCCCAAAGATATCGATCAAGTCATAATGGTCGGGGGACAAACCCGGATGCCGAAGATAAAAGAGAGGATTGCTGATTTCTTCGGGAAAAAACCTATAGAAGACATCAATCCCGAAGAGATAGTAGCCATGGGAGCGGCAGTTCAATCCGGAATCATAGAAGGGAAAATGGATGAATCGACTCTTCTCCTGGATGTTACGCCCCTTTCTCTGGGCATTGAAACCGAAAACGACAGCTTCGTCAAGATCATCGAAAGAAACACCACCATTCCCACCAGAAGGTCAAGGGCGTTTACCACCGTGAGGCATAATCAAAAAAGAGTACGTGTCCATGTCCTTCAAGGGGAAAGCAAGAAAGCCTCTGATAACATCTCTCTTGCCGAATTCAACCTGGTTGGAATCTATGCCGCACCAGCGGGTGTTCCCCAGATAAACGTGACCTTTGAAATCGATGCCGACGGGATCGTCAAAGTTTCCGCCAAAGATGAGGATTCGGGCAGGATCCAGAAAGTTGAAGTGAAGCCTTCATCCGGTCTTTCCAGCGAAGAGATAGATAAAATCATTCAGAAGACTCAAGAGGAAGAAGCCGAAGAAGATGGGGAAACAGAGCAGGCTGAGGAAAAGGAAGAGGTTGAAGAGACAGAGGAAGAAAAAAAGGAAGAATGATAAGAAAAGACTATTATGATATCCTGGGTATCCCGAAGTCAGCGACATCAGAAGAAGTTAAAAAAGCCTACAGGCAGATGGCCCTAAGATTCCATCCTGACCGGAATCCTGGCAATAAAGAGGCAGAAGAAAGATTCAAAGAAGCGGCAGAAGCCTATAGCGTTCTCATCGATCCTGAAAAGAGGTCGATTTACGACCGATTTGGTCATGACGGGTTGCGGGTTGAAGGTTTTGCCGGCTTCTCTGGTTTCAACTCTTCCATTTTTGAGGATTTTGAGGATATCCTGGGGAATTTTTTTAATTTTGGCTTCGGTGACCTCTTCGGCACGCGGCAAAGGACGAAGTCATACTACCCGCAGAGAGGAAGAGACCTTGCTTTAGAATATCAAGTTACCTTGGAGGAAGCTGCCTTGGGCACCGAGAAAGAAATCAGCCTGAACCGAGCAGAACTCTGTCCGGTCTGCCAGGGCACGAAAATGAGGCCGGGAACTGAGAAATCCGTCTGTCGTTCCTGCCAGGGAAAAGGACAGGTTCGGTATCAACAGGGATTTTTTGTCGTATCCCGAACGTGCACGACCTGCAGAGGAACGGGAGAGATCATCACCTCCCCCTGTCTGGAGTGCAAAGGAACAGGGAAGGTCAAGCAGAAAAGGAAGTTGAAAATTAAAATACCGGCTGGCGTTGATGACAGGACGAAACTCAGGATAGAAAGGGAAGGAGAAGCCGGAGACAGCGGTACTCCAAGTGGAGACCTCTATATCATTATTCGGGTCAAAAAGCATGATTTTTTTGAAAGAGAGGGCAATGATCTCTTCTGTGAAGCCAACATTTCCTTCGCTCAGGCCGCTCTGGGAACTACAGTCAAAGTTCCGACCTTCTACGGGAATGAAACTATCAAGATTCCTGCTGAGACGCAAAACGGCGATGCTTTTAAAATAAAGGGAAGCGGGATTAAAGCCTTACATGGCCACAGAAAAGGAGATTTGTACGTAAAAGTGAAAGTGAAGACTCCCCAGAATTTATCCAGAGAGCAGAGGGAATTGCTGGAGAGATTTGCTGAATCGAGGGGTGAAGCTGTCGAATCTTCAGGTCGAAAATCCAGAAAAAAGACAAAAAATATCTTTCATTAGAGTAAAGGTTGACTTCGAATCGGTTCTCAGTCAAAAAGACAAATATCCAATCCTCGTCGGTAATTCTGGATGGAGAGGAGCACCGCCATCTCAGTAAGGCAGCCAGAATCAAACCCCGGCAAAGGGTCTGGCTATTCGATGAGGAGGGGAGGAGTTACCTGGCTGAAGTGGCGAGAATCGAGAGAGACAGAACCAGGTTGACCATCCTGGAGAGAGAAGATGCCCAGGAGCCCAGGTTGCATATCACTCTAGGCCAGTCCCTCATCAAAGCCAAAAAAATGAACAGCATCATCCAGAAAGCCACAGAGCTCGGAGTTTCAGCCATTGTTCCTGTCATCACTTCCCGAACGATCATCAGGATCGAAGAAAAGGAAGAAAGAAAATTAGAAAGATGGAAGAAGATCATTCGTGAGGCCGCCAAGCAGAGCCATGTTTCTTTCCTCCCTTCAATCATGTATCCTGTAAGGCTTGATAAACTGATCCGGGAACGTAATGAGGAGAAAAAGCTGCTGTTGAGCGAGAACCAAGGTAAACCGCTCAAAGATATACTTATTCCGGGTTCACGGAAAGGGGAGTATCCCTCATCTGTTCTCCTCCTTGTGGGTCCGGAAGGAGGCTGGACTGATGAGGAGGAGAAGTTCATCCTGGACCATGGATACGAGGCAGTGAGTTTAGGGAGCCAGATATTGAGGACCGAGACAGCTGCGCTATCCAGCCTGGCAATGATAGCTCATTTTTGGAATTCGTGAGATGTTTCTCCAAGGACAAAAAGTAGGTAAATATCAGATACTGCGCTCTTTAGGTAGCGGGGGTTTTGGCTCTGTTTTCCTGGCTAAGGATACCTGGCTGAATATTAAGGTGGCCATCAAGGTTCCTCATAAGCAATCTTTGGAGCTTTTCAAGCTCTTGAAAGAGCCGAGACTCCAGGCTGCGTTGAATCATCCAAATATTGTCCGGATGATTGCAGCTGAAAAACAGAACAGGGTTTTTTTCATGGTGATGGAATATATCAAGGGAAAAACCCTGGAAAAAATTCTGGAGAAAGAAGGGAAGCTGGATATCGATCAAGCCGTCGATTACATGACCCAGATCTGCTACGGCGTTGACCACGCCCATAAAAGCAAGATTGTGCATAGAGACCTGAGGCCCTCCAATATCATTGTTTCCGAAGACGGAACCGCTAAAATAACGGATTTTGGCACCTCTGTCTGGCTGAATAACATTCCCTACGCTTCGACGAGAATCGGCTCCCCTCCCTACATGGCTCCTGAGCAATTCATGGGGAAAGCCACCTTCAGCTCTGATGTTTATTCTTTAGGGTGTATTTTCTATGAGATGATCACCGGCGAGCCGCCTATCCTCGATCCCGATCCTTTTAAAATATTGGAAAAGGCGAAAGAGGGAAAGATTAAACCCCCCCGGTTGAAAAACAAGGACGTTCCCAAAGAGATCGATGACCTTATCATGAAGTGCCTGGCGACGCAGACGGATGATAGATTCCAGAAACCTTCAGAGATCATCAGACGGCTCACTGTTTTCAAGGGAAAGGAAGCGAAAAGGTCAGAAATTGAGGATATAATGGGACGGATCAAAGCCCGGGAAAGAACCATTACAACTCCCTGCTGGAATTGTCGCCGTCCTTTGCCTTATAAGTCAAAAATCTGCCCTTACTGTGGGGAGTCAACTTAATTCTTTGGGATAAGAGGCAGAAGAAGAGTCCGCCTTGAGGCAGATTGACTTAATTCTGTGATTAAGATAAGATGAAATGCCTGTTTCAAAAAATTTCATTAATAAGCATTATCATACCTTTTAGAGGAGTCATACATGAGTCCATTCAATGAGAAAGATGGAGTTGTCTGGATGAACGGGAAGTTTGTCCCCTGGAAGGATGCGAACATTCATATTGCTTCCCACGTCATCCATTACGGAAGCTGCCTTTTTGAGGGATTCCGTGCCTATGACACTCCTAAAGGCACTGTGATTTTTCGGCTTGATGCTCATGTCAAAAGGCTTTATAACTCATGCAAGATGTACCGGATGGAAATTCCCATTGCTCAGGAAGAGTTCGAAAAAGCTGTGGTCGAGACCATCAAAGTCAATAAGCTTAAAGCATGCTACATCCGGCCTATTGTCTACCGCGGTTACGGGACTCTGGGAGTCGATCCTTTTCCCAATCCGGTGGATTATGCCATACTGGTTTGGGAATGGGGACAGTATCTGGGCGATGACGCTCTGGAGAACGGTGTCGATGTCAAAGTATCCACCTGGTCGAGGATGGCACCGAACACATTTCCTGCTCTGGCTAAATCAGGAGCAAATTATATGAACTCTCAGTTGATCAAGATGGAAGCCATCCTTGATGGATATGTAGAAGGGATCGCTCTCAATGTCAGGGGCCATATCTCTGAGGGCAGCGGGGAAAATATATTCCTGGTGATGGATGGTGAAGTTCATTCGCCGCCGCTCTCCGCTTCCATACTTCCCGGGATCACCAGAGACACTGTGATTCGGTTGACCAAGGATTTGGGAATTCCCTTTATCGAGGACACGGTTCCCAGGGAAATGCTCTACATTGCTGATGAGGTCTTTTTCACAGGATCAGCCGCAGAGATCACTCCCATTCGCTCGATAGATAAGATAGCGATCGGCAGCGGCCGGAGAGGGCCGGTCACAAAGAAACTTCAGGATGAGTTTTTTGCTTATATCAAAGGAGAGAGAAAAGATAAATACAATTGGCTTGTGTATGTATAGACTCGGCCTAAAGGAGTAAAGCCATGAAAATTGATGATTTTTTGAAGATAGCCATCGAGAGCGAGTCCTCTGACCTTCATTTGAAGCCGGGGAACCATCCCATTCTCCGTATCAATGGAGTGCTCAAACCGTTGACCGCGTTTCCTCGATTGACCGCCGAACATACCGAGGGACTGGCAGGACAGATCATGACCGGGTCTCAGAAGAGCTTGCTGGAAGAGGATTTAGACCTGGACCTGGCGTACAGTTTCGCGGGATTCGGGAGGTTCAGGGGAAATATCTACCATCAGCGGGGATCACTGGCCATAGCGCTGAGAATCATTCCCTTGGAGCCTAAATCGATCAAGGAGCTGAGGCTTCCTGAGGTCCTGGAGATGATCTCTCTGGAGCAGAGGGGATTGGTGCTCTGCACCGGTACCACGGGCAGCGGAAAAACGACCACACTGGCCAGCATGATCGATTTCATCAACACTCAAAGGACTGAAAACATCATCACTATTGAAGACCCCATAGAGTATTTGCACCGCGATAAAAAGTCCACTGTCTGCCAGAGAGAGGTGGGAGTGGATGTGAAGAACTTTGCCAGAGGGCTGAGAGCGGCTCTCCGTGAAGACCCTGATGTCATTCTCGTCGGCGAGATGAGAGATAAAGAAACGATAGAAACAGCTATCGTGGCTGCCGAAACCGGCCATCTCGTCATGAGTACTCTTCACACCCTGGATGCCGTAGAGACGATCAACCGGATCGTTTCTGTCTTCCCGCCTCACAGCCAGAAGCAGGTCAGATTTCAGCTGTCCAGTATCCTGAAGGCAGTCATATCCATGCGGCTCATCCCTGAAAAAGGCGGAAAAGGCAGGGTCCCGGCAGTGGAGATCATGATCAACACTCCTTATATCCAGGAGTGCATCATCAAGAAAGAGAAGACGGCTCTCATCAGGGATGCCATCGAAGCCGGCGTCTCTCAATACGGCATGCAGACCTTTGACCAGTCGATATATTACCTCTACAAGAACGACCTGATTTCCTTCGAACAGGGATTGAGGTATTCATCGAATCCAAATGACTTCAAGCTCAGAGTGGCAGGCATTCAATCCTCGTCGGATGTATCCCGTGAAGAGATGGAGAAAGATTTATCTAAAAAAATTGAAAAAGAAGAATAAAACTTTAAATGAAGTCCCAGGAGATACGAAAGAAATTCCTCGATTTTTTCGCTGCTAAAAAACATAAAATAGTCAAGAGTTCTTCCCTCCTCCCCAAGGAAGACCCCACTATCCTGTTCACCAACGCGGGCATGAATCAATTCAAGGATACCTTTCTGGGGCTCGAGAGGAGGAGCTATAAGAGGGCTGCATCCGTCCAGAAATGCTTGAGAGTGAGCGGTAAGCATAATGACCTGGAACAGGTAGGCAAGACAAGCAAGCACCACACCTTCTTCGAGATGCTGGGAAATTTTTCCTTCGGGGATTACTTCAAGAAAGAAGCCATAGAATTTGCCTGGGAGCTTATCGTCGAAGTCTTCAAGCTCAAAGAGGACCGAATTTACGCCACTGTATACCAGGAGGATGACCAAGCTTACAAGCTCTGGAATGAGGTCATAGGACTCCCGGCTGAGAAGATATTCAGGTTCGGAAAGAAGGATAATTACTGGGCAATGGGAGAGACCGGTCCCTGTGGTCCCTGCTCCGAGATCCATTACGACCTCGGCTCCGAAATCGAGCCGGGGAATCCTTCAGAATTGATAGAGAAGGGGAGTGACCGCTTTTCAGAGCTGTGGAACCTGGTTTTCATGCAGTACCACCAGGATGAGAAAGGAAAGCTCCATCCCCTGCCATCGCCTTCGATCGATACCGGGATGGGTCTGGAGAGGCTGGCTGTTGCCCTCCAGGGAAAGAAAAGCAATTTTGATACTGACCTCTTTACCCCTCTTATTCGGGAGGTGTGTGATTTTGCGCGAAGAGAGTATCCGTCAGACGATAAGGGTGATGTGGCCGTCCGGATCATCGCTGATCACGTTCGCGCAGTCACCTTCTTGATCGCGGATGGAATCATGCCCGCCAACGAGGGCAGGGGATACGTGCTGCGGAGGTTGATCCGAAGGGCTTTCCGACAGGGAAACGGAGTCGGGATTGAGGAGCCTTTCCTCTTCAAATTGGTGGGAGTGGTCGTTGATATCATGAAGGATGCCTACCCGGAGCTGCTCCCCTCTGCCAGTTATATCTCCAAAGTCTGCCACTCAGAGGAAAAGCGATTCGCTTTAACCCTTTCTTCCGGGCTCCGCACTTTCAACCAGTACGTAAAAGAGGCCAAAACGGCCGGAAAGAAAGTTCTGTCCGGAGCTAAAGTATTTAAATTATACGACACCTACGGATTTCCTCTCGATCTATCTAAAGAGCTGGCTGAAGAGCAGAATATGACAGTGGAGGAAAAGGATTTTTTCCAAGAACTGGAGGATCAGCGCCAGAGAGCTCGTCTTTCCTGGGTGGGGGCAGAGAAGCAGAAAAGCAAAAAAATCTACGAAAGGTTAAAGGACCTCCGCGCCCAGTACGTGGGTTATGATCAAGAAAAGATTCCTGAAGCCAAGGTCACTGCTCTCTTGAAAAAGGATCAGGTTGTCCAGGAGCTAAAGGAAAAAGAGACTGGAGAACTCTTCCTTGACCAAACCCCCTTCTACGCGGAAGCCGGAGGCCAGACCGGAGATTCGGGGATTTTGAAGAATCCTCATTTTTCCGCTGTTGTCGAGACAGCCTTTTATCCTATACCTGACCTCATCGCCCATAAAATCAAAGTGCTCTCTGGAAAAATCAAGATTGGCGATAAGGTCGAGGCCGCTGTTGATTCCCAAAACCGAAGGAAAATCAGTAACAATCATACCACCACCCATCTGCTCCACGCCTCTTTGAGACAGGTCTTGGGTGATCATGTCAAACAGTCCGGTTCGCTGGTCTCAGCCTCCCGGTTCAGGTTTGATTTCACCCATTTCGCTCCTTTAAGCAGTTCCGAGCTGGAGCAGATAGAGCTGCTCGTCAACGAGAAAATCAGAGAAAACATAGAGGTGACCACCAAACTCACCACTCTCGAAGAAGGGCTCAAAGAAGGCGCTGTCGCCATTTTCGAAGAAAAGTACGGGGAGAAAGTGAGGATGGTCACCATCGGAGATTTCAGCAGGGAGCTCTGCGGGGGTGTCCACGCACGCTCAACTGCCCAGATAGGCCTGTTCAAGATTGTTTCAGAGTCCAGCATTGCTGCCGGGATGAGAAGAATTGAGGCTATGACAGGGGAAGAGGCTTTGAAGTACGTTCAGAATACAGAAGTGATAATGACTGAAATCCAGTTGGCTTTGAATTCTTCAAGGAATGAGCTGCTCAGCCAGGTCGAGAAACTCAGGGAATCGGTTAGGGAAAAAGAGAAAGAAGCCGCTATGCTAAGGCAGAAGGCTGCCCGGTTAGAACTCAAGGAGAAAAAGGAAGAAATCAAAACAATCAAGGGAATCTCCACCATCATCCAGGCAGTCAAAGGTTTGGGCAGCGCAGAACTTCGGGACCTGGCGGATTCACTGAAACAGAAAATAAGCTCAGGAGTGGTTGTCCTGGGCTCATCTTCTGGGAAAAAAGTATTCCTGGTTGCCGCCGTGACCAAGGATTTGACCGGACGCATAAAAGCCAATGAATTGATCAAGGAAGTCGCTGCTAAGCTCGGTGGTGGAGGAGGAGGGCGTCCTGACTTTGCTCAAGCGGGCGGGAGCAAACCCGATAAACTGGATAAGGTTTTAAAAGAGAGCTATTCGATTATTGAAAAGATGATTAAATGAAAGGAGGACGATAAAATCACCCCAAAAGGGGATTGCATCCGGGTGAAAAATCATTCATTATAATATACTGAAAATAAAGGAGATGATGAAACATTCCAGCCTGAAGAGATTAAGAACTCTCGCCTCTGTTGTCTCGCTTTTCCTGTTAGCAGTCTTGTCTGTGTATATCGACGTTCAAGCTGAGCCTCAACCTGCCTCAAGGTTTGATGGGATGATCCGGTCAATCGCTGCCCATCACGGGCTGGAACCTTCCTTGATCCACTCCATCATTCAGGCCGAGTCTGATTACGATCCTTACGCTGTCTCTCCTAAAGGAGCTGCCGGGCTTATGCAGCTCATGCCGGAGACAGCAAAGAGATACGGTGTGAACAATGTCTTTGACCCCTGGGAGAACATCGAAGGCGGAGTCAAATACATAAAAGACTTAATGAAGCTTTTTGGCCAAAAAACAGACCATGTGCTGGCCGCTTATAACGCTGGCCAGAATGCCGTAAAAAAGTATGGCGGAGTCCCCCCTTACCCTGAGACAAAGAGATACATAAATAAAGTCAAAGCTGCTTACCCCAAATCCACCATAAGGAACAGGAATAAGATTTTCAAGTACTATGACAGTTCAGGAAGAATTGTCCTGACAAACTGCAGCTTTCTCTATTCTCAGGCTAAATCCCGCGATCGAGAGAATAAGGACTGAAAGCGCCCCCTGAGGACTCAGTAAAGGTGGCCTTTGACGAGAATATTCCGCGGCACGATCTCAAACGTCGCCGGCAATTTCCCTACTTGTTCTCCGTCGACTTCGATCAGGACCTCGTCCTCTCTGTTTTCTGAAATAGCTTCTATTTTACTGCCCCGGATCAGGGATATCTTGGGGTGGGTGAGATGGGTTCCGGTGTATATCCTCCAAACGTTCCTGAAGAATTCCACCATCTTCATGCCCTTCACCAGAACCACATCAAACAGCCCGTCATCCAGCTTGGCCGTGGGAGCGATTTTCATCCCTTTGCCGAAGATCCTGCCGTTTGAGATTGTCCCGATCAAGTAATCTTCGAGAGGAAGGTCCTCATCGTCTATTCTTAATTTGAGCCTTTTATTCTTATAAGTGATGAATGTGGAAACCAAACATTTCAGATAAGAAGAAGCTTTTCGCTGCATCCTGTTTTCATCCACTTTCTTAACGACTTCCCCTCCTATCCCGAAGTCGGAGACGTTCAGAAAGTATCGTTCCTCGTCTTCTCCAGCGTGATTTTTATACCTCACTTTTCCGATATCGATTAAAGAAGAAGGAGCTTGAGTGACGACCTTTAAAGCGTTCTTCAGCCCTTTGGGAATGTTCAGGCTTCTGGTGAAGTCACAGCCAGTTCCGGAGGGGACGATACCCAAAGATGTTTCAGGATTGATGATCTTCTCGTCCTCATAGAACCCGTTGGCGATCTCGTTGATGGTGCCGTCTCCGCCGACACCGACGATCAACTGCATCCCTTCCTTGATAGCTGCTCTGGATATTTCAATAGCCTGGAGCGGTTTTTCTGTGAACTCGTACTTGAACTCTTTAAGAAAGCTCTTCAGTCCTTCTTTGATCTGATTCCATCTTTTCCTCGTTTTTCCCTTATTAGATTCAGGGTTGACGATCACCTGGGCTTTCTGGAACATTCAGGTCTCCTTGGGGAGGTTGCGGAGGTTTTTTCTTGAACAGAGAAAGGCCGATAATCCCTCCCAAAGCTCCGAGTGCCGAGAAGATGATCCCGGAGATAACCAGTCCGAGAAGTATTCCGGGAACGGATGTTTCCATAGAAGTCTCGTTTAATAGGCTCTCAAACCCGGAAGGAATCTGCTCCATATACTCGGAGAGCCTTTCCATGATTCTTTGTGTCATTTGCCTGTTCAAAGGAAGGAAGAGCAGATTCACTATTGTTTGGACCACTGCAGCCACAAGTCCGGTAAAGACACCGACAATAGCTCCGTCGCTGGAGGTCAGAGTTGCCGAAGAATCCTTGATGAGGAGATAGGCGGCAAGCATGGCCCCTCCGATTATCCATAAGCAGCAGAGACAGCTTAAGATAGGAACCCCCGAAAGAAATCCCGCAATGACACCACCGATCAAAGCCGGGGTTAACATGAGTGTTTTCTGTTCGTTCATCCTTCCTCCTTCTCTGTCCTTTTCGTTTATTCTATTTTGAATCTGATTTGAATTTCAAGATATATTTTCTATCACTGAGCATACGGTTTTTTTCACCATCCATCCTGAGCCTTCTTAATCATGGTTTTTATGATGCTTTTTTTCTGTCATTTTGGCTTTTTCCTGGGCTCTTTTCAGGACAAAGTCAGAAACGCCAACGATAAAATAAAAAGGGAGGATCAGTCCCCATAAGAATCCTGTCATAAACCGGATCCAGTGGGAAGAAACCCAGAGATGGAGGAAGTTACCCCCGGCGTCAATGATTATCGGGACAGAGACAAGGATGAAAATTCGGGCTTTGGGCAAGGCCAGCTTGGAAAATCCGTTGATCAGGGGATAGAGCCCTGTCCCTCCCAACGCTCCGAAGTAAATGCCTAGACAGCGGGCGCAGACGGCTAAAGGTTCTCCGAAAAGATGAAAAGAGCGAGAAGGGATCTGATGGCAGATGGGCGTGAAGACTAGATAGGCAAATGCGCTCAGGCTCGAATCATGGCTTCTCAAATAGGGAGCCAGAAAGATGACTCCCAACCAGATAATGATCCCTCCGAGAGTCAGATAATAAACGAGAAGAATCCTCTGTTTCTTTTTCATTTTATTTGGGGCTCAGGATGAATGGTTCAAAAACACGCTGCTTTTGCCCCAGCGAGACCTCGGAGGGGGAACAGCTCCGCTTTCCCCCTTCCGACGGGAGCTCAATTCCATTGAGGCTCCCTGCCTCCCCTTCTCGGACGAGATATATAATCTCGTCCTGCGACCAAAGGAGAATGCTCCCTTGGAACTCTCACCGATTTGTGTCCGGGAAGAAGGCCACAAATCAGTCAAAAGCAGCTCGATTCCAGGCTTCGCTCTCCTCTCCCTATTGGAGAGATTGCTTCGTCGCTTCGCTCCTCGCAACGCCCGCTCAGCCTTCCATACGGTTTTTTCCACCATCCAACCCGAGCCCTTCTCAATCCTGGCGATTATCTCTTTGATTGCCTTCATTCCTCCAGTCCGGTGTGAGTTCTCAGGCTAGCTGAGATAGTCGTATTTGTCAATTTTTCTATTAAGCCATGATCAGACTGCTATCCGGAAGGTTCGAAGCAGCGGCAATAAGAAAAACGAGTAGGGAAACTGATTGTTTGTTGGATTTTGTCTTGACTGAAGTGCGCTTCATTTTATGAAGAAAGAACATCCAGACAGCTAGGTATCTCTATTTCTATCGTGAAGGTTGCCTCTGGCCTGATCGAGAAATGCAACGCTTGTTCCCCTTCAGGTATGCCAATGGTGAAGGGTGGAGGGTTTTAGTTTTGATTGAGGGAGACCGAATTTATAACAGATTACGCCTTCATAATCTACTGTCATGAAAATAGAGGCTCTTTCTCCTGAAAGATAAAATTTGACAGATAATTCCTCAAGGTGTAAATTTAATTTTACTCCTTTTAGTCTTGCCTAGAGTGTGTGAATCATTTCTTAAAGGAGGTCATGATGAACGCAATCAAAGCCAGGAAGATCATTTCATTCGCAATCATGATTCTTTTGCCAACCGCTTTTATTTATTCTCAGTCGAGTGGCCAACAGATATTCGAAAATAATAAAGAGGCTGTTGTCTCTCTGATGGCTCTGAATGAGAACAACGAAATCGTCGGAGAGGGTACAGGGTTCATAGTAGAGCCAGGGATCCTCGCCACGTGTTATCAGCTGATAAGCCAGGCGTCCACTGTGACAGGGAAGAATTATAAAGGAAAGAGCATAAAAATCGATGGGATTCTGGGAGTGGACAAGAATCTGAACATCGTTTTGCTCGCCGTCAAAGGCAAAGCTCCGGCCATTGCCCTGGGAGATTCAGATGAATTGGGTGTGGGCAATAAGGTTTTTGCCATCGGAACCGGTGAATCGGAGGAAATCGAGATCTCAGAAGGAGAGGTCACCAAGCTGGTCGAGTTCAATGAAAAGATGAAGCTTATTCAAATCTCTCAAGACTTATATAAAAACTTCAGCGGGGGACCGCTTATGGGTGAAAACGGCCAGGCTTTAGGTATGGTTATATTTTTCGAAAGACGGTTAAGAATCACAGTCCCTTCTAATACGCTGAAAGCCATCCAGAAGCAGAGCCTGATCAAGTTTAAGAGCTGGCAGCCAGAGGATTATCTGACAACTGTAGAAGGGGCCTATTTTGCGGGCAGGGTTTCCGACCTCCTTGATGAGACGGGAAGGGCTCAGCAGTACATGGAGAGAGTCAAACAAGCAAGGCCTGATGACATCGAAGTCCATTCATTATTGGCTTCTATCTATGACAGACAGAGAAATTTTGAGAGAGCGATCATGTCCTACGAGAAGGTAATCAGCATGGACAGTTCAAGGGACAAGGCTTATTATGGGTTGGGCATGGTCTATATCAAGATGCGCCAGTATGAAAGGGCTCTTCCTTTGTTGGAAAAGGCTATCGGGCTCAATCCCAATTACGAGGATGCCTATTATTACATCGGAAATTCATATCAGGAAGCGAACAAATTCGATAAGGCGGCCGAAGCTTACGCCAAATATCTTGAGTTCAAGCCTGAAAACATCTGGGAGGTATACTACAAACTGGGTGTGTGTTATTCGGAACTGGGTCAGTTTGATAAAGCTATCCCGGCCTTTGAGCAGGCGATTAAGGAGAAACCGCAAGAAGTGAGGATCGTTTATGATCTGGCTCAATCCTATGAGAAGGCAAAACAGTACGATAAAGCTGAAGAAACCTATAAAAGGATTTCACAGCTGACGCCTGAAGACCCCATCAGACCTTACCGGGCGATCCTGATGATGTACGACAGAGCCAAGATGAGTGATAAAGCCATTGAGGTCGCCAAGGAAATTGCCAATATGGAGCCCAATAACTACGAGAACTATTACAACCTTGGCTTCATGTACCAGAGTGCCAAAAAATATCCTGAGGCTATCGAGGCCTTCAAAAAAACCATCGAGCTCAATCCCGGATACGAGTATGCTTACTCCAGCGTTGGATATATCTATTATCAGCTGGAAAACTACACCAAAGCCATAGAGTATTATAAAAGGCTGGTGGAAATCGTTCCCGAAAATGCGGATTACTGGTTTATTCTGGGCGTTGCTTACATGCAGCTCAAGAATTTCAACTCAGCTCTTGAGCCGTTGAAAAAAGCTGTAGAGCTTCGCCCTAACCACGCCTATGCCCTTTTCAACCTGGGGATAACTTACTTGAATCTCCATGACAACTACAGCGCTCGCGAAATATATACCAAACTGAGGTCTATCGACCCCAGTCTTGCTCAGAAGCTGGCAGAACATATCAGATAAGAAAAGAAAAACAAATAGCTCGCTCATTTCGGATCTCTGAAGCCATCCCCTATGTTTTTCTAACGTTAACGGAGAGAAGGAGGGCTCTTCATTGAAGTTGCCTCAGCCGTTAGAATGCTTTCTGTTTGACAATAAATCCTGGAGTATGGTATAAATAAATCCTGAAATCGCCCTCATTCCCAAGATAAGCCTCTTCTCTTTAAAGCTGAGAGGTTTAACAATACAGCAACAAATTTTTCATATCTTCTTCCATTCGAAGAAAGAGACAAGGGCAGGTGGCGAAACTGGCATACGCGCTAGGCTTAGGACCTAGTTCCTGATGAAGGAGTGCGGGTTCGAATCCCGCTCTGCCCATTCGCATTCTTTTTAAGAAATAAAAGATAAGGTAGAAAATGACAGCAAAGAGTAACATGAAAGTTTTGAGCGGATGCAAGAGAGAGATTGAGCTGGATGTTGATGCCGACGAGGTCATGAAGGAATTCAACGATATCGTTGCTCGCTTCTCATCCAGAGCAAAAATACCCGGTTTCAGGCCTGGAAAAGCGCCCAAAGATATCATCAAAAAAAAGTTTTATCCGGAGCTGAAAGAATCATTGATCAATTCCATCGTCCCCAAGGCATTAAACAGCGAGTTCAGGGCTAACAATATCAATCCGGTGGGCATGCCTGTAGTGACTGATTTCCGTTTCAAGGAGGGCGAGCCACTTCACATCAAAGCTCAATATGAGGTCTGGCCTGAATTCGCGCTCCCCGATTATAAAAAGATCAAGGTTAAACAAAAAAAAATCGCCGTTACGCCTGAAGAGATCGACCGCTCATTGGAGAATCTGCGGGAAAGGTCGGCTGAGTATGTTCCGGTCGAGGGAAGGGGAGTGGCAGAAGGAGACTATGTGGCTGTGGAGCTCAACAGCAAAGATGTGAACACAAAAAGGGCTCTTCCGATGGAGAAGGGAGTCATCATGGCGGGGCATGCTGGAAATGAGAAGGAGTTGAACGAAAACTTGATGGGGTTGAAGCCCGGGGATGAGAGAACATTCATTATCAAGCATGATAAGGAACACCAGAACAAGAGAGTGGCCGGAAAGACTATCGAATACAAGATGAAAGTCGTATCCATAAAAGAGAGAAAACTTCCCCAGCTCGATGATGAATTTGCCAAAGATCTTGGAGAGTTCAAGAGCCTCAAAGACTTAAAGGAGAAGATAGAGAAGGAAATCATCTCCACTAAAGAAAAAGCAACGCAGAATGAGATGGCAGAAGAGATCATTGAGAAGATTTCTGAAAAGTTGAACATAGAACTTCCAGAATCGATCCTTGAGCAGGAGCATATCGCTGTCATGAGGCGCCTGCTATCAGCGCGTCCTCAACATAATCCAAACAAGGAGGAACTTGACCGACTAAAAACTGAGGGAAAACAAAAAGCGGAAAAGAACCTGAAAAGCCATCTGATCTTACTGAAGATAGCGGAGAAAGAAAAAATTAAGATATCTGACCAGGAGCTCCAGGAAGAATTCAAGAGAATCGCCAAAGCAAACAACCTGCCTCTGGCCAAAGTTGTGGACAGCATCAACAAGGAGGGCAAGAGGGAGGAATTGAGGGATAGCCTGGTGCTGAAAAAGACGGTTGACTTTTTGATAGAGCACGCTATAATAGAAAGGTAAGTTATCTCATGGTCCTAATCCCCCAGCATCCAGTCAAGTAAGGCGAACTGAATTTTCAATAATGACTTAGACAGGATATTGGAGTATAAAATATGGAAGATGCCCGTAGTCAATCTGAAGCCATAAAGAACATCTCTCTGATCCCTTTAAGGGACATCGTTGTCTTTCCCTCAACCTTGGTTCCATTTATAATCGGCCGTCCCTCTTCTATCCAGGCATTGGAAATGGCAACAGAAAAAGACAAGATGCTGTTTTTGACCGCCCAGATGGACCCCACCCTGGATAATCCCAGCCCCAAGGACATCTACTCTGTTGGTGTGATAGCTAAAGTCATCCGGGCGATAAAGATGGATGATAAGAACGTTAAGGTTATCGTCGAGGGAAGAAAAAGAGCGAGAGTTATCGAATACTTGAGCACCTATCCCTTCTTCCAGGTACTGGTTAAAGAAGTCCGAGAAATCGAGGGAGATGTCTCAGAAACGAGTGAAATCCTCAAGAGAGTTTTGACTCTCTTCGAGGATTATTTAAAGCTCAGCCAAAACGCTAACTTCGAATCCATCGTGCCTGCGCTCAAAGATAACAATCCTGAAAGGATTGCTGACATAATCTCCTCTCATCTCTATCTTCCTCTGGAGGAGAAGCAGAACCTCCTGGAGACGATTAGTGTCCAGGAGAGGATCCGGAGGTTGAACTACATCCTGGAAAACGAGATTCTGAAGGTCCATTCGAGGCTGAAAAAAGACGGCAAGAAATCTGGCCGGAGGAAACTCCCCATAGGAGAAACGGGCCAGAAAGTCTTTCCAACAGGCTTAAGCTTTAGAAAAGAAGACCAGCCGAACGAGATCGAAGAATTGAAGCAGAAAGTCGCCAAGTCTAAAATGCCGAAGGATGCCGAAGAAAAGGCCTACAAGGAAATAGAACGGCTGGAAGCCATGCCTCCCATGTCTGCAGAAGCCACTGTTTGCCGGAATTATCTCGACTGGCTCACATCTTTGCCCTGGAATAAAAAATCAAGAGAAAAAAGAGACTTGAAAGAGGCGGAAAAGATCCTGAATGAGGACCACTACGGGCTGGAGAAAGTCAAAGAAAGGATTCTCGAGTACCTTTCCATCCGCCAGCTGGTGAAGAATCCCAAGGGCATTATTCTGGGCTTTATCGGTCCTCCGGGAGTAGGTAAGAGTTCTCTGGGCCGTTCGATTGCCCGGGCTACCGGAAGGAAATTCGTCCGCCTTTCCCTGGGCGGTGTCCGGGATGAGGCAGAGGTCCGTGGTCACCGAAGAACCTATATAGGAGCATACCCCGGAAGAATCATCCAGATGGTTAAAAGAGCCGGGACAAAGAATCCCGTTTTCTTGCTGGATGAGGTGGATAAAATGAGCATGGACTTCAGAGGAGACCCAGCTTCCGCCTTGATGGAGGTCCTGGATCCAGAGCAGAACAGCACCTTCCTCGACCACTATATAGATACCGATTTTGACCTTTCGCAAATCATGTTTATCGTAACAGCCAATATGCTTGAGCCCGTACCCCGTCCGTTGATCGACAGGATGGAGGTCATTCGTCTGCCCGGCTACACCGAAGACGAGAAGCTGGAGATCGCCAAGCAATTTCTCCTGCCAAAGCAGTTGAAGATTCACGGCTTGAAAGAGAATAACCTCCAGATATCGGATAAGACATTCATGCGGATAATCCGCGAATACACCAGGGAAGCCGGGGTCAGGAACATCGAACGGGAAATCACCTCCCTCTGCCGAAAAGTGGTCAAGAATGTCGTGGACAAAGGCAAGTCCCACTCTGAGAAAGTGAGCATCAAGAACATAGAGAAGTACCTGGGCATTCCGAGGTTCAGACGCTCTGAGATCGATAAAAAAGATGAAGTTGGAGTTGCCATAGGGATGGCCTGGACAGAATTCGGGGGAGAGTTGTTAACGTTCGAGGTCACCAAAGTCCACGGCAAAGGAAATTTCACGCTCACCGGACATCTTGGTGAAATCATGCAGGAATCCGCTCAGGCAGCGTTCAGCTATGTTAAAGGAAAGATTTATGAGTTTGGCATAGCCAAGGACCTTCACAAGAACTACGATATTCATATTCACGTTCCTGAAGTCGCTCAGCCCAAGGAAGGGCCGTCTGCGGGAATCACCATCGCCACATCGATCATCTCCCTTCTGACTGATATCCCGGTGAATAAGAAGGTGGCCATGAGCGGCGAGATCACCCTTAAAGGAAAAGTCCTCCCTGTTGGAGGCATAAAGGAAAAGCTGTTGGCAGCTCACCGAGATTCCATTAAAGAAGCTGTTCTTCCGCTGGATAACAAACCAGATTTGAAAGACCTTCCCAAGAATATCAAAGAGGATATGAAGATACATTTCGTCGAGAATATGGACGAGGTTTTGTCCATAGCCCTGACGAAAGAACTGCCCTTAAAGGTGAAAAAAGAGAAAGCCCCTGACTCTTCTGAACTCGAAGAGAGTGAAGAGGAGGGGGAGACCCTCAGAAGTCGTATGTAAATCAGTATTAATAAATAAGTTTAAGCAATTATTTCCTTTTGATCAATTTAACCATCTATAACTAAACCAACAAAGAGGTAGGGAAATGAAAGAGTACAATTTAGCTGACCTGGAAGTAAAAGAAATTTCAGAGCTATCTGAGATCGCTGGCAAAGTGGGTATCTCAGATGACGAGACTGAAGACTCCAACAAGCACAACCTGATCTTCAAGATTCTGGAAGCGCAAGCCAAGAAGAACGGCATGCTTTTCTCTGAAGGCGTGCTGGAGACTCTTGATGACGGTTTCGGGTTTCTCAGAGCGCCTGAATTCAGCTATCTTCCCAGTCATGACGACATCTACGTCTCTCCTTCTCAGATCCGAAAGTTCCAACTCAGGACCGGAGACACCGTATCCGGAATCGTCCGTCCTCCTAAAGATGGCGAGAAATACTTCGCGTTGATCAAGATTGAAGCCATCAACTTTGCCCACCCTGACATCGTCCTTGATCAGAGAAGAAATATCCAGTTTGACAATCTCACTCCGCTTTATCCTTTTGAGAAGATCAAGCTAGAAGATGGGAACAAAAAGAATCTCAATGCCAGGGTAATGGACCTTCTGACGCCGATAGGAAAGGGACAGAGAGGACTGATCGTCTCGCCGCCTCGAGCAGGGAAGACCACACTGTTGAAAACAATCGCCAAATCCATCGAGAGGAATCATCCTGAAATATTCCTGATCGTCCTTCTTGTTGCGGAAAGACCTGAAGAGGTGACAGATTTCCAGAGAAGCATCAACGGAGAAGTTGTGGCTTCGACTTTTGACGAACCTCCAGCCAGGAACGCTCAAGTGGCCAATATCGTGCTGGAGAAAGCCAAGAGGCTCGTCGAGATAAAGAAAGATGTCACCATCCTTCTCGACAGCATCACTCGTCTTGCTCGAGCTCACAACGCGATTATCCCGCCTTCAGGGAAGGTTCTCTCCGGTGGAATCGACGCCAACGCCCTGAACAAGCCCAAGAAGTTCTTCGGCTCAGCCCGTAAGGTCGAAGAGGGAGGAAGCCTGACCATTGTCGCTACAGCTCTGATCGATACCGGAAGCCGGATGGATGAAGTTATTTTTGAGGAGTTTAAAGGAACTGGAAACCTGGAGATCAACCTGGACAGAAGACTCGTTGATAAGAGGCTGTTCCCGGCGATCGATATCACCCGTTCAGGTACTAGAAAAGAGGAGCTGCTTATTCCGGATAAGGAACTCAACAGGATATGGATCTTGAGGAAAGTCCTCACCCAGCTGGGCGAAGTCGAAGCGATGGAATTGCTGCAAGAGAAGATGTCGAAGACGAAAACGAATTCTGAGTTCCTGGAAGCGATGAGCAAAGGGTAAAGAGAACTCGAACTTCGAGATTTTAGACTTCCTTCAAGTCAGCTTCAATTTTTTTCCCCCGTTTTAGAGAATAATTGGGGGTATCTTTGTATATTCATCTTCATGTCCTGGTCAAAGCAACCAGGACAATCCCTTTGGCCATTGCTGGGGAATTACCTGTCATAAGTGGATTTTGCAGAAGAGGAAATGCAGGAACGGAGGCAGGACTGGCTGAGGTGCATTTATGAGATTAGGGGTAAAAAAAGTCAGTGTTATGATTGTTTTTTTTGATTATTTCTTTGGCTCAAAACAGCTAATTCCTTTATGTTCTCAACGGCTTGCTGAAACTCTCGAATGATATCACTTTCTTGTTTGACTTTTTTAAGGAAATAATAGAAGGCAATGCTTTCCTCAAGATGATATTTCATCTTATGGCAGTGGAGCTTTCCAGTGCGAAGATGGATGTAAGGACAACCTCCCATGCAGATTGGCAACAAAAGACAGTCTTTGCATTCTAAGGCGAAAGGATCCCGGTTCATCCATTTGGCAAGGTTTTTTTTCATTTGGGAAGTCTCGGTTTCAAGCAAATGGCCTGTCGTGGCATTAAAGTTATCCACATCATTCCAGCAATTGACTATCCTGCCAGAAGGTGTGATGACCAAGGAGTTCTCGTTGTCAGCCAAGCAATGTTGATCCTTTTTCTTGGGCATATTGAAAGTAGAGGAAAATCCTCTTTGTACCATTTCCATCATAGTTTCTAATCCTAGAAGAGAGAAATCTTCATCGGATAGACACAGACCTGCTATATCGCTGCAAGCTGAAGTATAAGGGTAAGTTTGACCCAAATAGAATCCTACCCTTTTATTGAGTCCTTCGCGGTTTAAGATATCTAACATTTCTCCAACGCGTTCTCTGTTGTCGTCGTCAACGTTCATCCGCAATCGAATAGAAATTTTTTTAGACGCTTCTTTAACATTTTGAAATATCTTTTTGAAAGTTTCTCCCCCTTTCTTCAAAGGCCTCCTTCGGTCATGGATATCGGGTGGTCCATCAAGGGTGATTTGAGCGCTGTTGATTTTAAAAAGTTTTAAATTGTGCACATTTTTTGGATTCAATAAGTATCCGTTGGTGATCATGTTTGCCGAATACTTAGCGCCATTTTCTTCGCAGATTTGCATGAGCCCTCGTGATAAGCGTTCGATGATATCCATCCTCAATAAAGGCTCACCACCAAACCAGGTAACGGATAAATGACCTCCTTTTGGGATTCTCCATCTGACCAAGGCCAGCAGATTTTCTTCGACATCCTTGTCCATCGTCTGTTTCTTTTTCGTTTCATAGCAGTATAGGCACTGAAAGTTACAAGAAAGGGTAGGAACGATTGTCAATCCCAAATGATTCTGCTGTTTTCGTGCTCTGCGATGAGATGTCCTTAAAAGATTGAGCTCATCGATACTGTCATCAATGATGAATCCCTTCTCTGCGAGCAGCTTTTTAAGAGCTGGATTTTGCTTACTTACACTCAGGATGCCGGGATTATCCAGTATCTGTTCAGCTATCTTTGACTCAGGGTATCGCAGAGCTATCAGAGTGAGGGTGTAGAAATTATAGATGAGATAGGTCTTATCGGGCAAATAAAAGCTGTAATTATAGAGAGATGCCTTCATCTTACTTTGAAAAGATTAAGTTAATTAGCAACCTGGAGATTTAAAAACTTATCTTATAATTCGACGCTTAAGTTCTACTCTTCGTCTGGACAACATGCTGTTAACTTGGGCTAACAATTCTGCTGTCGTTGAGACATTGAATCGTTCGAAAAGCACCTGGATGTAAGGGTCTGCCTTGAATCGATCGATTTCCAAGATGTCGATGATTGAAGATTTGTTGTTTTCACAGTAATCGAATTCACCACAACTCTGTTCATCGCAATCGTTTCCAGAACAAACATAACTGTCGCATGACTGACCATTGCACTCATTGGTGCCCGCACAGCCACTTCCGCCATCCACATCCTGCCCGGTACAGGTGTTGACTCCAGCACAAATGAAACCCTCTACACCGGGAATGCCTCCCGGCACGCCAAAGTTTGCGCCGCAGACATTGACGATATCCGCAAAATGATCCATGAAATTATTCCGCATATCTTGATTTCGAGGTAGGAAACTCTGGATATCAACAAAAACCTTAGCTTTAGCAGTTTTCCTGAAAGGAGTTGAACGCCCAAATTCATTCTCAAAGACATCTTTGCTGTTTTCCAGGAGGACTTTTAATAATTTCACGGATTTATTCGCTGATTTCCGCAATATGACTGCTCTCTGTTTGCTCGCTTGTCTCGTCCGCACCTGGGAGAAAAGCAAACTTCTGACCTCAGAGATGCTCAGACCGGTGGCCACAGCCATTATTTTCAGTACCCGGCCCATGGCCCCTCTGCGGTTGATTTTTTCTTGTGCCAATTTTTTGCCTCCCTTCATTGAATTTTTGAAAAGGAGAAAAAACTCGCTCCTGTTTTCCCGTTCTCAAATTTTTATACTATTAAATATGACATGTCAATGAAATTTTATTAATTGGCGATCTTGCAACTCCTCTCTTGAATGTATTGCTAGGTAGATATAAAATTTTTTTAGTTGAAATGAATGCTCATTTCAATATAGTAATGAGATATTAAGGCATGACAAAGACTCCTGTCCTTCAATTTAACCAGATTAGAATCGAATTCTCACACTTTAATCAAGGAGGATATCTATGAGACAAAACACCATATCTCTGCGCAGTATTCAGGTAATAGCGCTGGTGCTTCTTGTTTTAGGATTTTGCATCCAGGCTGTCGAGGCTCAGAAAAAGGTCACGTCTCCCGAAGAATTTTTTGGATTTCAATTGGGCAGCGATAGAAAAATCGCCCGATGGGATAAGATCGTCGACTACTACAGACTGCTGGAGAAGGAAAGCAACAAGCTCAAAGTCATCAACATGGGGCCATCCACCATGGGTAATCCTTTTCTTCTGGTCATCATCTCTTCTCCGGAGAACCTGGCCAACCTGGACCGGCTTCAGGAAGTAAATGCCAAGCTCAGCGACCCACGGGGGATTCCGGAGTCGGAGATCAAAAAGCTGGTCAAGGAGGGAAAGGCGGTCATGTGCCAGTCCATGAGCCTTCATGCCACTGAGATCGGAGGGACCCAGACGGCACCTGAACTGACCTATGACCTTTTGATCCGGAGTGATGAGGAGACCCAGCAGATCCTGGATAACGTGGTCTTCTTCCTGATACCCAGCTTCAACCCTGACGGTCAGATCATGGTCACCGACTGGTACAATAAAACCCTGGGGACTGAATACGAGGGCGCAGGCCTTCCCTGGCTGTACCATTTGTATGCCGGACACGATAACAACAGAGATGGTGATTTTATCAACTTAACAGAGTCGGTGTACGCGGCCAAGATCATGTTCAGGGACTGGGTTCCCCAGGCCTACATCGACCATCACCAGATGGGAAGTTCCGGTGCCCGATTCTACATCCCTCCTTACTGTGAACCCATTCGTCCCTATGCCGATCCTCTTATCTGGCGAGAACACAGCTGGTACGGCGCCCACATCGCCTATAAACTGGAAGAAGCCGGGAAATCTGGCATTCTCAACGCCGCCCAGTTCCCTGGCTGGGGACATTTCGGATGGCACTGGATCACTCCCTTCCACAATATCGCCGGAATGCTCACCGAGTCAGCCAGCGCCAGGCTGGCTTCGCCCCTGCATATCCATCCCGAGCAGCTCCGCGGCGGAGCCAGGCAGTTTCCAGCCTACGAAGCCCAGACCACTTTCCCCAATCCCTGGCCCGGCGGCTGGTGGCGGCTACGGGATATCGTCGAACAGAAGAAGATCTCAGCCTGGGCACTCCTGGACCTGGCAGCCCGGAACAAAGAAACAGTACTCTGGAACGCATACCTCAAAGCCAAGCGGCAGACAGAACGTGGCGCTCAGGGAAATCCCAAGGCCTATGTTGTCCCTATAAACCAGCATGATCGTTTGACTGCCGTGAAAATGATCAACACCCTGCTTCTGTCCGGTGTCGAGATCAAACAGGCCAAGAAAACGTTCACCGTCGGCAATGCAATTTATCCGCAAGGCTCTTTCCTCATCTCTCTGGCTCAGCCCAAGATGGGGCTGATCAGGAACCTGGTTGGACAAACATTTTACCCCGATAACGACTGGACCAGGGGTGATGATGGTTCGCCGCTCCGCCCTTATGACCTGGCCACACATACTATGAACGAGTTCATGGGAGTCCGGGTCGACCCGATTAACGAGATAGTCGAAGGCGACTTTCAGATACTCGCCGGACAAGTTCCAGTCGCAGGAGAGGTGGAAAGCGGCGGCGACGGATATGTGCTTGACGGAAGGCTGAATGACAGCTTCAGAGCGGTAAACCTGTTGCTGGATAAAGGGATTTCGGTTTGGCGGGTTGACAGGGCAGCCTTAGGCCTTCGTCCCGGAGACTTCATCGTCTCCGGAGGAAAAGAAACCGTCCTTAAAGGTATTGCTGAGCAAACAGGCGTTGATTTTAAAGCGCTGAAAAGCAAAGTCAAAGAGGGGACGCATCAGGTCCAAAAACCTCGCCTCGCAATGTTTCAGCGCTATTATGGCGGAAACATGGATGAGGGCTGGACCCGTCTGGTTCTTGAAAAATTCTCGTTTCCTTATACATCACTCCTGAGCGATGAAATCAAGAAGGGAGACCTTATCAAAAAGTATGATGTCATCATCCTGCCGGACGATTCGTCCGGAATGATCATGGGCGAGATCCCCGCAAGGTTCCGCCGTTTCATATCAGCTGTTCCTCCCGAATACAGAAGCGGCATCGGCAGAGAGGGAGTTGAAGCCTTAAAGACGTTTGTGAATCAGGGAGGAACCCTGGTCACTCTCGGCGAAGCCAGCGAATTTGCCATCGAAAGGTTCGGATTGGGCGTCCGCAACACCGTTGAAAACCTTGACTCCAAGGAGTTTTTCTGCCCGGGTTCGACTGTAAAAGTGAACATCGACAACACCCATCCGCTGGCCTACGGAATGCCTTCGGAAGGTCTGGTTCTTTACCGCTCCAGCCCGGTGTTCGCGGTCACGTCGAGTCAGGAAAGTGAGCGGTACGAGACCGTTGTTCGCTATCAGGAAAGGAATCTTCTGCAGAGCGGCTGGCTGATAGGGGAGGAGCATCTGTCCAATATGCCAGCGATGGTCAATGTCAGGCACGGTGAAGGCCAGGTAGTTCTGGTCGGGTTCCGGACCCAGCACCGGTGCCAGACTCACGGCACGTTCAAACTGCTCTTCAACGCCCTTATTCGTTAGCTCAGCAGTTCTCTAGTTTTTCTCCGGTTTTCGAACCGAAGGCCGGATTAAATGGATTATTTCTTTTTATGGTAGTTGGGGTAAGCCGGGCGTTTCGGTTTGGGTAAGGGATTTTTAGCCAGATCGTCCATGACGATCTCGATGGCTTTCTCTAACTGGGGATCTTTTCCCTGACGGACAAGCTGGGGATCGAGTTCCACCTCCACATCCGGTATGACTCCGATATTTTCCGCGATCCATTTCCCGTCCGGGCTCCAGACACCCGAGCTGGGCGCGGTAACAACACCGCCGTCCATTAGGCTGGGAGCTCCGGCTCTCCCGACCAGGCCGCCCCATGTGCGTTTGCCCACCAACGGTCCCACCTTGGCTCTTTTGAAGTACCAGGGCATGGCATCCCCGCCAGACCCGGCGAACTCGTTGATGAGCATGACCTTGGGCCCGAAAATAGCCCCTTGAGGCTGGACCTCGTCGATGCCGTCTCGAGTGCCGACAAGGCTCATCAATTTGCGCTGAAAACGCTCGATGATGTCTGTGGCCAGCATACCACCGCCGTTGAATCGCTCATCGACGATAAGCGCTTCCCGTCCGACTTGAGCATAGAAATAACGGTTGAAATAGGTGTATCCGCCAAAAGCTGTGTCGGGCATATAAACATAGGCGACACGTCCGTTGGTCACCCGGTCGACATAGCGCCGGTTGTCTTCGATCCAGGCAAAATTGCGCAAGGAGGTTTCGCTGCTGACCGGAACGACCGTCACCTCTCGCGTCCCTTCGAGCCCCGGGTTGGGGCCCACGGTGAGGACAACCTGTTTTCCTGTTTTGGCTTCAAAAAATCTGTAAATATTATCACTGCCATGGATCTCCTGCCCATCTACGGCTAACAGGTATTCGCCCGCTTTGACATTGACTCCGGGTTGAGTCAGAGGGGCATGGAATTGAGGATTCCAGTTCTCGCCGCTGTAGATCCGGTAAAAGCGGTAGCGGCCGTCTTCGATTGTGTAATCTGCTCCCAGAAGACCGGTGGGAACCCGGTCTGCTCGTGGGATGTCTCCGCCTCCGACACCGAGATGTCCAACAGTCATCTCGCCCAGCATCTCGGCGAAGAGATAGTTTAGATCCTGTCTTGAGGCCACGGCTTCCACATAGGGAGTGTATTTTTTCTGGGCCTTTTCCAGGTCCAGGCCGTGGAGGTTGGGGTCGTAGAAAAATTCCCGTTCGATGCGCCAGGCTTCCCGGTACATCTGACGCCACTCCTCGCGAGGCTTGACTTTGATCTCGATGTTCTGAGTCGCCAGTGCCTCTCCGGAGGGCCTTGCCGCTGAAGGAGGTGGCGAGGGCATGCCAGGCGGAGGCATAGGTTTGAGTGTTCCGATAAACCAACGGCCTCTCTGGCTGTAAAGGTATTTTTTTCCGTTACGGGCCATCTCAAAAGCACGAATTCCACTGATGACCACGTCTGACTTGCGCGCGGTAAGATCATAGCGGTGCACTGTGTTTCCCTCAGAAAAGTACTGACCAGGGAGGGGAGGGACAGACTCTACAGCCAGAAGCACTCCTGCATCTCCTACTTGCAGGTCCACATAGGTACGTGTCGGCAAGGGAACGGACAGGATCCGCTGGAGGATGCCATCCAGGTCGATCTTGACCTCGACGCCTTTAGGGGGTTTTTTGTCCGCTGGTATAGGTTTTGATTTTTTCGCTTTTTTCTCAGGTTTATCTTCAGGTTTTTCGGGTTTTTCAGCCGGCTTTTCTTCATCGCTTTCCGGAGCAAATGGCGAGGGGTCGATCTTAGACAGCACAACCAGATAAACAGTCCGGGTCACAGGTCTGAAGATACTGTGGATGTCCGGCTGAAGAGAGGCGCCCGAATCCGTGCTGGCTGTGAAATAGAGGTATTTTCCGTCTGAATCGAAGACCGGCATGCGCGCATCGCTCATGCCGTCGGTGACCTGGGTGCTTTTTCCGCTTTCCAGGGAATAGAGCATTACGACTCCCAGATAGTTGGGCAGCCGTTTGGCGTAGGCCAGCCACTTGGAGTCAGGCGACCAAGTGGGAATGAGGTCACCGGTGCCTCCCCAGAAGCGGTCCTTGTCCACCCTGACTGGCTTTTTTTTATCCAGGTCCACATACCACAGAGTCAGGTGACAATCCACATAGGCGATCTTCTTGCTGTCAGGCGACCAGCGGGGCAGGTAATAAAAAGAAGGATTCTTGTCCAGAGCGATGCGCACCACCTCTCCTGTTCCTTTCTGGTCCCGGATATGGAGCATGTATTCACCCGATTCATCCGAGAAATAAGCGATGTTTTCTCCGTCAGGGGACCAGGACGGATAGCGTTCCATGACTCCCGGAGTGTTGGTGAGATTGCGGTAGTCGCCTTTTTCTGCAGGGATGGATATGATTTCGCCTCTAGCCTGAAAAACAGCCCTGACTGCATTCGGAGACAGGCTGGGCGAGGAGAGAACGCTTCCGACGTTGACAAACTTATCCCGGATTTCCATCATATCGCCGGCCACAGAAACAGACAGGGTTTGTGCCTTGCCCGTAGCCAGGTCGAACAGATGAAGGGAACCAAACTGTTCATAAACGATGGCTCCTGGTCCGGCAGAAGCTGATTTGAGGTCCAGGCCGTCATTTGCCAGCACCCTGGTGACTTTTTTTGTATTGACGTCATAGGCAAAGAGAGTCACCGGACCTTCTCTATCAGAGAGAAAATAGACTTTATCGCCGATCCACATCGGATTAAAATCATTGGAATCCGTACGGGGCACTTTCTCGATACTCGAATCAGACAGGTCAGCTATCCAGATGGGAGTGGCCAGCCCTCCCCGGTAGCGTTTCCAGACTCTGAATGCCCTGGACAAGGGAACGTAGGCTATGCGTTTGCCGTCAGGTGAAAGGCTGCCCTCGAAGCCCATGGGCAGAGGCAGTTTTTTGGGCAATCCCCCTTCCAGGCTGACTGTGAAGAGTTCGCTAAACCGCGAAAAAGCGGTCCGGCGGGAGGTGAAGAGAATTTCCTTCCCATCCGGCGTCCAACCCAGAACAGCATCGGAAGACGGATGCCAAGTCAGCCGGCGCGGCTCTCCGCCTTCAGCCGGCATGATGAAGACATCCACATTGCCGTCATATTCGCCGGTGAAGGCGATTAAGGAGCCATCAGGAGAGAAGACAGGATTGGTCTCCACTCCCGGACCGATAGTCAGCCTCTGGGCTGCTCCCCCTTCCCTGGAGACGCGCCACAGGTCTCCGGCGAAAAAGAAGACCACGTGAGTCTGACTCAACGCAGGGCTCTGGGCCAAAAGGGGAGTGTCTGGGGACAGAGCAGGCAGTGGTCCGGATAACAAAACGATAAGAATTAGCATGAAAATTCGATACATGGGAGACCTCCTTCAGCTTTATTCACTTTTTTATTCATACGGTTATTTTATAAGGAAAGTTATATTTTTGAAACAAAAGAATGTTTTTCATCGCAAAGCAGTACTGGCCAGCCTTGTGAATTCCATAAAGCATAAATAATCGGAATGTTTTAAAATCGCATACTTATTCTTTTTTAATTGGCGTCTTTTTTTGTGTGAGTTTTCGGATTGCCTTCAAAGCATTCTGATTGGCAGGATCCAATTCGAGGACCTTTCTGTAACTTTTGACGGCCAACTCGATTTCTCCGGCCGTCCTATAACTGAAAGCGAGGTTATTATGAGACCGCCAATTATCAGGATAACGTTCGGCCGTCAGTTCGAGTACGGCAATCGCTTCCCTGTAATCCTTGTAATCTGTGAGATCGATTCCTATAAAGCTCAATTCGCGCCATCCATATTCAGAAGCGGATATCTTGGGATTCTCTGTCAGTTTCTTATGATGATCGAGTAAGCTTTGCCGATATTGTTCATCGGCCTTTCTGGCTTTCACGTTGTCAGGGAAAAACGGAAGAAGACGATAATTATGTTCTCCCTTTTTGAATTCTTCGTTCGCATCGAATTTCACACAGACGGAATAGTCATGGTACAGAAACATATAGACCACATTGTTTTTGAGGTCGCAGATGTTGGAATACTGCGTAGGATATCGGCCTTCCTGATGACAGGCCTGAAGGACTGCTTTGACATCATCCACAATCACCGCATCTTTCTGTTCTTTTATGGATTTGAGCATCGAGGCGGCCGTATCCTCTTTAACTCCGATGGCCTGGAATCCTCCCTTATCGCGGATGAACTTCAAATCTCCGTCGATCCATCCGACGATCGCTGAAGTTCCTGTGCGGTCGGCAAGAAGATATCGGGCATAGCTGAAACTGCTTTTGTTGTATTTGTTATAAACGGAAATCGCCTCTTCGACAGTCGCGCATTCTTCCATTATTTTTCGGCTCAGGTTGCCAGTGTAATCGAGCCGCTTTGGAGACGGCCTCCAGTCTGTTTTATTGCCGGCAACGGCATCAAAGAACAATCCCTGGTCGTTCATCCCGCCCTGGGGATAGTTGACGCTGTATCCAAAATACGTGATTCCGTATTTGCCTTTTTTCGGCGGCTCGAACCAGATTTTGGTGAGAGGATTGTCGATATCCTCATTATTTCCGGCCAGGACGCAATTCCCATGGGCGATTTTTAGGATGAGACAGGGAAACATTTGAAGAGGAAGCAATAATATGATCAAAATCATGAGGATAAGAGTCTTTTTTTCTTTCCTTATGCTTTTCATTTTAAATGTGAGCTTCTAATGCTTCGTTTTGATCATCATGATTATTTTTTATTTTTTTATAGAATAACAAGTCGAGGTGCCAATGTTAAGCAATTCGTGTGCATATTTTGAACATTGCGAAGAGCTGGTTGGAATACGATAAAAAGAGAACAAAATTAATCCATACTTTCCATATTAAACACAAAATCGATTAACTGAATCACTCTGTTCTTTCAGAAAATGTTGATATAAAGAGTATATATTTTTGTTCAAATTCGGACATGAGTTGTTCATTAATGATACATGAATGTTTCATGAGTGGTAGAAAATCCCAAGAAGATGAATTTGGCATATTATTTGCTTTTAATGTATTTTTTTTGATTTTTTCGCTGAAATTCGGCGTTTACCAAAATGAAAAAGCAGAATTTTTTAGACGAATCAAGGCAGCCAGAATATGTTATAGACAGATATGCAGAGTGCTGTAGGGATAATCGGAACTTTCTATTTGCTGGAGATTAGACATGTTTAAGAATTATCTCACCATCGCCTTCCGCAATCTGAGAAGGCAAAAAATTTACTCCCTTATCAACATTTCCGGGCTTGCGCTGGGGATGACGGCTTTCCTTATTATCGCTGTCTGGGTTTGGCACGAGATCAGCTATGACCGTTTTCACGAACATGCCAGCCATATCTACCGGGTGGCGGAAAAAAGATATTTCCCGGATCAAGTACGGCTAAACAACCGTACACCGGGGCCTTTATCTACCGCTCTCAAGGAGAATTTTCCCGAGATCAAGTCTGTGGCCCGAGTGGCCTGGACGGGTGAGCGAGTTCTCCGCTATCAGGATAAGGTTCATTACGAGAACGACATACTCACTGTCGACCCCGATTTCCTCCGCATGTTCACGTTCCCGATGGTTGTCGGGGATAGTGCAAAGGCGCTGGATGAGCCATTTTCGGTCGTGATCACAGAAAGTGCGGCCGCTAAGTATTTCGGGAATGAAAATCCTCTGGGAAAGGTCCTTAATCTGGATAACCGTTTCGATCTGACCGTGGCGGGCGTGATGGAGGATATCCCTGAGAACTCCCATCTCCAGTTCGGGATGCTTGTCCCCTTCGAGATGGTGGAAAGGCTGGGCTGGGACATCCGGAGCTGGGGATTCAGCATGGCCCTAACCTATCTTCATCTGGGAGATCAGGTGGATGTTCAGGCCTTTGAAGAGAAGATCGCCGGTATTGTCAAAAAATACGATGAGTCCACAAATATCGAGCTCTTCCTGCAGCCTTTGACCCGGCTCCATCTTTTCACGAATATCGCGAACCCGGACGCAAAGGGACGCATACAGTATCTTCTCATATTTTCCTTGATAGGTATTCTGATCCTGTTCATGGCCTGTTTCAACTTCATGAACCTGACGACCGCGCGCTCCGAATACCGGGCCAAAGAGATCGGGCTTCGTAAAGTGGTGGGAGCCACACGCAGACATCTGGTGCGGCAGTTTCTCGTTGAAGCCATCTTCCTCGCCTTTGCAGCGCTTTGGATAACAGCACCGCTTGTCCAGCTTTTTCTTCCCGTCTTCAATAAGATAACCGGCGAGTCCTTTTCAATGTTCAACTTTACCAATGTCTGGATTTTTCTCTTCGTGATTGGGGTGACTGTATTAGTCGGCCTGTTTGCTGGCAGTTATCCCGCCCTCGTGCTCTCCTCCTTTCAGCCGGTTAAGGTCCTGCAGGGAGGTCAGTCGTCAAGATACAAAGCATCAGTTTTACGAAAGATCCTGGTGCTGGTGCAGATGAGCATATCCCTTATCCTGATTATTGTATCCAGCGTCATTTTCCAGCAGATCGGGTTTATCAAAAACAAAGATTTGGGATTTGATCAGGAACATGTGGTCTCTCTTCCGCTGGGAATCGCCAATCGGGAGAACAGCCAGATTTATCAAAATTTCAAAGATATTGTCAAACAGAATCCCCGTATCGTATCTGTGACAGCTAGCTTCACCCATCCCACAGATTTTGCCTCCCAGATCAGAAACGTTGTCTACAAAGGCCAAAGGATCGATAAAGACATTCCTATCAATCTGACCTCGGTCGAATACGATTTCATCGAAACCCTGAAAATAAAAATGCTCAAGGGCCGAAGTTTTAATCAGGAATTCGGTGCGGAGAGAGGCAACCTGCTCGTTAACCAAAGCTTTGAAAAGCTTTTGGGTGTGGAATCCGCGCTGGACGAAGTGCTTCATATCGGACCTGAATTTCAGGGTCGCATCATAGGTGTCATGCAGGACTTCCACATGGAGGCTGTATCGATGGCCGTGATCGGCCCCTTGATCGTATTCCTGAATCCCAACGTTAATCACATCTTTGTAAGAATCCATCCTGAGAATATACCGGCAACCTTGGAATTTCTGGAAACATCCTGGAGAAAGTCTGCCCCGAATCTGCCTTTTGCCTATAATTTCTTGGATGAGGAGTTCAATAGCCTCTATACCGATGTCGAAAATATGGGAACCGCCCTGCGATACTTCACCTTTTTTGCTGTTTGCATCGCCTGTCTGGGCCTGCTGGGATTGACATCTTTTTCTACAGAAAAGCGCACCAAGGAGATCGGTATACGTAAGATATTAGGCTCTTCAGTGTCCGGGATCTTGACCCTGCTGTGTCGCGACTATCTGCGCGTTGTGCTGCTGGCCATTCTTTGCGCTTGGCCCATTTCCTGGTGGTTGATGTTTCGCTGGCTGCAGAATTTCCCTTACCGCGTCAGCTTGAGCTGGATAAATTTTGTGCTATCCGCCCTCCTCATCATGGTGATCACACTCGTTACCATCAGCTTCCAAACCATCAAAGGCGCCCTAGCCGATCCGGTCGACTCCCTCCGTTACGAATGAAAATGCCTTTTTTCCTTATAAATGGTGGGACAGGGAATATTTCTATTTGATAAGCCGAACATTGATGGCGGCAGCTATTTAGATCAATACATGGCTTTTTCTTCCGGGATTCCTGACTGTCTTGATATTTTGCCTTTGTGATAGATGAATTTCTCTAGTTACCGCCCGACCTGACAAAATAAGCGACCTCAGGAACACCGCATTTCCATCAGACTGTAGTATAAAAATATGAATATGCAGGCACCTCAATCGGAGCAGGAGAGAGGTTGTTTTTTAAAAGAAATTGAGAATATCTTAGAAAATTACTGCTGGCTGAGTTTGGCGCTGACGAGCCGGTTCAGGCTGATTCCTTCCTCTTCAGCTTGTATGGCGAGGCTTCGATGCACTTCAGGAGGGATCCTCACCACAAATTTCCCGCTGAATTTTTTACAGGAAATAGGTTCAGGAGGGGATTCTCCGTTGGTTTTAATATCTTGAATAACATCTTCAACAACTTTTCGAATTCCTTTTAAGGCTGATTCCGGGCTTTCAGCCAGCCAGCTCAGGCTCGGAAATTCGACACACAGACCGACATATTCCTTGTCTTCCTCAGACCAGGTGATTCTGTATGTGTATCGGTCACTTTTTATCGCCATCTCCAGACTCCATGTTTTCTATTGCCAAAAGAACCTGTCTTACTTGATAGGCTTTTGCTTTACCTTTATGACTCTGAATATTGATTCTCGGATCACCAGGCCAAGGCGTTTTGTATATCCTGTGGCTGCTTCCTCTCTGGCGGGGTAATCCGAAATAATGATCACAGACTTTGCACAGGTCTTTGAACCGGACATTCTTGGGATTCCGGTTCATCCTTGCCAGGATAGTCTTAACAGAGTCCATTCTTATGATATCATTATTGATACTATTGTCAAGTTATTTTAAGATTGCGATTTACTCAATGATATGACGATATCGATTTATAATATGCTCATTTGCTTTGGTTTAATCTTCAGGATTTATTATCAAAGAAGAAGTCCAAGATGCCAAAAAGAGAATACATGGCAGAATAATAAAGAAACCTGTTTTCCTCATAGGTTTCTTAATGGTATAGTGAGAATCAAAGTAGCTATGGAGATGTCATATTATTTTCTGAGGGGGCCCAGGAAAAATGAGTGAAGGAAAATGATGATTCTCAATTATCTCAAAACAGGCCTCAGTAATTTAAGAAGAACCGCCCTTTTTTCTTCTATTGCCATCCTGGGGCTGGCAGTCGGCATGGCGGCCTGTCTTCTGATCCTCCATTACGTGAATTTCGAGAAAAGCTATGACCAATATCACAAAGACAGCGAGCGTATCTACCGCCTCCGTTATGAGCGCACCACTGAGGAGGGACAGAAAGTGCAGTTCGCCTCCTGCTGCCCGCCGGCTGTCGATGTTATAAGGGGCGCCTACCCGGAAGTAGAAGAGATTGGACGGATATTCAGATGCCGCGCCGTTGTCTCCCGTCAAGACAAGAATATGCATTTTACGGAAGAGAGGATGTACTTTGCAGAACCCGACTTTTTCAAAATATTCGATATCGCATTCATTAAGGGGGATCCTTTAAACGGCATCCGCTCCGCCAATAACGCCTTCATCTCCCGTTCCACAGCTATAAAATACTTTGGTGATGAAGACCCTATGGGGAAGGCTCTCAGTGTGGACGGCAAGGTGGATTATGCTGTGGCTGGGATTTTCGAGGATGTGCCGCCCAATTCCCATCTCAAATTGGATATTCTGCTTTCTTATCAGAACCTGATCGCTCTCTATCCTCCCGAGGTCCGCCAGTCATGGGGATACACCGGCTATTTCACCTACCTCAAGCTCAAGCCGGGTGCCGACCCCGCAGCTTTTGAAAAGAAAATGCCGGACTTGGTGAGAACTCACGCCGCTGACTTGATGGATTTCTACAAGGTCCTGATCGAGCTCAAAATGCAGCCTTTAACAGATATTCACCTGACATCCCATTTCATGCAGGAATATGAGATTAACGGCAGCCGTTCTTCAGTCAATATCCTTCTGATCGTGGCTGTGTTCATCATCTTCATGGCCTGGATCAATTACGTCAACCTCTCCACATCCCGTTCCCTCACCCGGGCCAGGGAAGTGGGTCTGCGAAAGGTCGTGGGCGCTTCCCGTTTCCAGTTGATCACCCAGTTTTTTTACGAAACATTCGTTATATATGCTCTAGCCGTGTTGCTGGCTCTGCTGCTGATAAGCATATTCTTGCCTTATTTCAGCCGCATCACCGGAACCCCTGTGGGTGACAGCCTCTGGAAAACATCCTGGTTCTGGCTGTCTCTGCTGGTCCTTTTCCTGGCTGGAATCTTCCTTTCCGGGGCCTACCCGGTTGCCGCCCTCTCCGCCTTCAGGCCGGCAGCGGTCTTAAGGGGCGATTTAGGAAACAAACCCAAAGGAATAAACCTCAGAAAAGCCCTGGTTGTCTTCCAGTTTGTCATTGCTCTGGTCCTTATAACCGCCACCTTTTCCGTTTACAGGCAGATCGTCTACATGAAGAACCAGGATCTGGGGTTTGATATTAAACAGACCATGGTGGTCAGCATTCCCCGGGTCAAAGATGCGTCTTTCAAAGAGTCCGTCATATCCTTTAAAGAGGAGCTGCTCAAGCAATCCCGGATCAAGAAGCTCTGCGTAGTCACAGAAGTTCCCGGCAGGCAGATCATTTGGGATAACGGCGGGATTCGAAGAGCCGGTGAAGATCCCGGAAAAGGGAAGAATTATCAGATTGTTGGGATCGATTATGATTTCATGGATGTGTTCGACCTCAACATCATTCAGGGAAGAAATTTCTCCAAAGATTTTTCTTCCGATGAAAAAGCCCTCATCCTCAACGAAACTGCCGTGGAAACGATGGGATTCAACAGCAATGAGGAAGCTATCGGAGAATTGGCGGATTATTGGGGAGAACTCTATCCGATTATCGGTGTCATGGCTGACTATCACCAGCAGTCATTAAAAGTGGCCTTTGAGCCCCATATTTACCGTCTTTATCCCTACGGAAGGCCCCCTTGGGGGCTTTTTGTCGTAAAGACCAGTCCCCAGAATATTCAGCAAACCATCCAGCTGATCGAACAGTATTACAAGAGATTTTTTCCCGGCAACCCGTTCGAGTTCTTTTTCCTGGATGACTATTTCAATCAGCAGTACATGTCGGATGAGCTCTTCGGCAGAGTCATCGGGATTTTTTCCTTCCTGGCCGTGTTCGTGACCTGCCTGGGAATATTCGGGATGTCTTCATTCCTGGCCATCCAGCGCACAAAGGAGATCGGCATCCGCAAGGTTCTCGGAGCCTCGACAGAAAGCATCCTCGCGCTTTTGACGAAGGATTTCCTGGTGTTGATCGGTGTTTCCCTGTTCGTCGCCTGGCCGCTGGCTTATTGGGGAATCCAGCAATGGCTCAATGCGTTTGCTTACCGCATGTCATGGAATTTTTTGCTGTTCCTGCTGCCTCTCATCATCGTTTTTGTCCTGACAACTGTGACGGTCAGCTCCAATATTCTCAAGGCTGCACTGGCAAATCCCGTGGATTCGATCCGGCACGAGTAAATCCAGTTCCTTTCTCTGTCACGAAGTTGATATGGGGAATATTTATTTCTGTTCGAGTAAGGACATTATCTGTTACTAAATGATACATGTATGTTTCATAAGTGTTAATAAATCCAAAGAAGATGAAATTGGCATGT
>Ga0209636_10000080_pt1 | contig 72937 bp, 68 predicted proteins | sample DeeMarSWOR152_54_FD_187464 | JGI IMG/M metagenome (GOLD analysis project Ga0209636, IMG submission 187464) | Marine sediment microbial communities from White Oak River estuary, North Carolina - WOR-1-52-54 (SPAdes) (version 2) | ecosystem: Environmental > Aquatic > Marine > Intertidal zone >...
ATTGAAGAGGGCAGGCGGAAAACCTATAATATAACTATGAAGAAGAGAACATCAAGGGATCAGCATATCGGCCTCTTTTTCGGATGCACCATCCTCCTCTTTAAAGAGCTCCGCAACGCCCTGGAGGCTTTTTTTCGCAAGGCCAAGATACCCTACGAGCCCTTGGGCATCGACCAGTGCTGCGGCATCCCTTTGCTCCTTGCCGGCTTGCACAAGGAATCCCAGGAAAATGCGAGGAGACTGGTCGGGGAAATCTCCCAAAGGGGCATAACCACCCTCGTTACCAGTTGTCCCCATTGCTACCGGGCTTTTTCCAAAGAGTTCCCCCATCGATTCGACCTATCTACTCCCTTTAAGACGCTCCACTTTACCCAGTTTGCCGCTGATCTCATCCGGAGGGGGAAGATCAGGTTAAGCAAACCCATTGACCTGAAAATCTCCTATCACGATCCATGCTACCTGGGGCGAATGGGCGAAAAGATCTACCGGGAGCCCAGAGAGGTTCTCGCATCCATACCCGGGCTGAAAGTGGACGAATTGGAACTTAACCGCGATGAGGCCACCTGCTGTGGCGGCGGCGGATTGGTGAGGGCCTACCTGCCTCTGCTATCCTCGGCAATCGCCCAGGAGAAGATCGAATCTCAGGCCAAACCCACCGGGACTAACGGCGTCGTATCCTCCTGCCCCTTCTGCTACTTCAACCTAAAGGAGGGAGCCGAGGAGACGGATGACGGGGAAATGGTGGTCTATGATCTGGCGCAACTCCTCGTCCAATCCATGGAGGAGCCTCAGGATGAATGATGGCCAGCGCACGTTTGCCGACTTCAAGAAAACCATCTATAGGGCTGTTGACGATGAGGTGCTTCGAGCAGCCCTGCGGAAGGCAGTAAAATCGTTCCGGGAAAACCGTGATAAGGCCCTGAAGCAGTTCCCCCATGTGGAGGAGCAGCGAAAAATCCTCATGGAAAAGAAGGAAGAGGTCCTTACCCATCTCGACGAGATGATCGATACGTTCACCGCTTCGGCCGAGAGAATGGGGGTTAAGGTGCACATGGCGGAGACTGTCCACCAAGGGCAGGAGATCATCAGGGAACTCGTTGGTTCGAAAAAGCTCATCGTCAAGGGAAAATCCATTACCTCCGAGGAGTTAAGCGTCAATGAAGTCCTGGAGGGGGAGGGCAACGAGGTATACGAGACCGACCTCGGGGAATTCATCGTGCAGCTTCTTCACGGGAAACCCATGCATATCCTCGCCCCGGCCGTGAACATACCAAAGGAGCGGGTTGCCGAGCTCTTCTCCCAACTCGCGGGAAGGGAACTTCCCCCGGATCCAGCCGAGCTCACCCGATTTGCCAGGAATTTCCTGAGGGAAAAATTCTTCCGGGCTGATATTGGCATGAGCGGGGCCAATGTCCTCACGGCCGATACGGGCTCCATTTTTCTCATCGAAAACGAGGGAAATATCCGCTTCGCCACCAATGCACCCCCCGTTCACATTGCCGTGGTTGGAATCGAGAAGATCCTTCCCAATTTTATTGATGGAACCCTCTTCGTGGAGGTAGCCTCCCGCTATGCGGGCTATTACGCGCCGACCTATGTCTCCATCATTTCCGGTCCCAGCAAAACGGGCGACATCGAGAAGGTCACCATTTGGGGGGTCCACGGGCCAAGGGAGGTCCACGTGATCCTCCTAGATGGTGGACGCAGGGAGGTGGCCAAGGATCCACTGCTCAGGCAGATGCTCTACTGCGTCCGCTGTGGTGCGTGCATGTATGAGTGTGCCGTCTATCCCATTGTCAGCGGCCATTGGGGACACACATACATGGGCGGGATCGGCATTCCCTGGACAGCGCTTGTCGCCGGTGGTTGGGAGGTAGCCGCCCCCATGGCCTATGCCTGTACTCTGTGCGGACGATGCCGGGAATTCTGCCCCATGGAGATCGGCACGCCGGAGATCGTTGAACGGTTGAGGGAGGAAATGGCCCAAAGGGGCTATCTCCCCGATTACGTCAAGGAGATGACCGAAAAAATATTGACCAAGGGGACTCCATACTAATTCCGAGACACCTGATCGGATAATCCCTTATCTTGCTTCGCATCTCTACCCTCCAATCGAGCCTTCTCGCCTTCATCGTCTTCAGATAAAAAAAGGAGGGGCATAGATCCCCTCTTTAAGTCCCGTTTAACGATCTCCTCGGTACTTCCCCGGGAAGGCGGAATCAGCTCTTCCTCGAGGTCTTGGTCATGAAGTGGCTAACCAGCTGCTGAACCTGTTTTCCCTTGCACTTCGGGCAACTGATCTTACCCTTCTCGTACTCACCCAGGCTCAGTATCGTGGTGAATTGCTTCTTGCATTTCTTGCAACGAAACTCGTAGGTAGGCATGCTCATCCCTCCTTCATTCCTATCCTTTTCTGCCCCTTGAAATCATACCGACCACTTCAGTTGCTGGTCGAAATCGAGAAATGGATCGCCCTCACCGGGTTCCCTGAAGAATGTCTTCTTCATATAGTCTAAGGCTCCGACATAGAACTCGAAATTCTTAGAGAGTTCCGAGTACAATCGGGACCCCGGCCGATAGAAAGCTTGATGATATTCGCTGACCGTCCGATAGGCCCTTCTCCCCTCCTCCAGATAGAAGTCCAAAAAGGATTGTCTTTCAACCCACTCCCGGAATATTCCCGCCATGAATAGGATATAATCGCCGATATGTCTTCGGATCTCCTTCTCCCTGTCCCATTGCTCGGAGTACCACGAGAGGTTGGCCTCCAGCAGCATTTCCACAGCGGTTTCCAGTCTTTTCCCGTGATACGTTCTTATCCGACAGAGGTTTTCCGTACGGGCGAAATTAGCCAAAAGGGCGGAGACGTAATCGGCGACCTCAGCATCCCTGATTCCCAAATCCCGAAAGCTTCGGCGCACCAACCAACTGAAGAAAGCAACAAGTCTCGGCGTCGGTGCGCCCGGTACGCTCGTTCTCATGAGTGACCGAATAATCAATGGGAATACTCGTACTGCAATAACTAAATATAAGCACCGGAAATGCGATGTCAATAGGAAAGCGAAGGGGAATGTGAGCAACACGTGACGGGGTAAATGCACGGACATGATGGGGGTAAAAGCGACACTCCAAGTAAGCCCGGAAAGAGATGGCGTTCTTACCTACCCCCCTTGCAGACCCTCTTCGCCTTTTGGAGGACCCTTTTCCGCCTGTGCAACAACGCCTCTCTCTCCGAAAAGCCAGGATAATCCGCCATCTCAAGGGCCCCCCGAACCATCTCCAGGGCCCTCGAGTAGTCCTTGACCCTGTGCTCGTAGTACTTGGCCAGCTCGACATAGGGGAAAGAGCTTCTCCCGCCGTCCCAGGATATCATATCCTCCCAGAGGGCAGCGCTCCTTTCCCACTGGCCGCTGCGCTTGTGCGCCAGCGAGAGAAACCTCATGGCCTCCCACCAGAAACACTCTTCACATTTCCTGAGGGCCTCCTCCAGGCAGGCGATGGCTTTCTCCATCAGTCCGTGTTCCATGAACAGCTTTCCCAGGACCAGCTGCTCGACCCCTCTTCTCGGATTGGCTGCCGAAGGATCATGGTAGGTCAAGTGGATTCGGTGGGCCAAGATTACCATGGAGAGGATATCCATTCTGTTGTGGTGAAATACCCGGCTTATCCTTCGGGCATCTCCCGTCCGGACGAAATCGAAGTAGAGGGAGGGAATCCACTCAGATGGGATATCGTCCCCACGATCAATATCCAGCAACTGTGCCTCAAGCGCCGTCAACCGACAGCTCTGGTACGCCCTTCTCCAAATCCTCCTGGAAGGGAATAAGAGGTCGTAATTGGGCTTATCGGCAAGAGGAGACTTCAGCCTCGATAGGATAAACCGAGTTTCCAAAAGGGGAACGTCGAAGTTCTTCCCGTTGAAGGTCACCAGAAAATCACAATGATCCAGGATTCCTTCCAGGAGGCAGAGAACTGCCATCTCCTCCGAATGGTTTCGCATAAAGAGCTGTTGGACGGCAAAACCCTCCTCCTGAAAGCAGCCAACCCCAACCATAAAGGCGTATGTCCCGGTGCCGCCCGCCAGCCCCGTGGTCTCGGTATCGAGGAACAGGGTCCGGTTAAAATCGATACCCTTGAGCCTCGGATCCTTAGTTATGAGATGGGCCGGATAGTGGGGCACTTCCAAAAGGTCCCCCAAGAGGGTCCCCCCGTGCCGATGGCCGTGACCATAGATCTCCCGTACCACAAACACTTCTCCAAAGGGGGTTGAAACGAATTGGCCGTCCAACAGTTCCTCAATGGATTTGCCCTCGGCCGCATATCCCCCGCCCGTGACCCGAGCCCTTCGCGGCTCGATGAGCCGATCCAACCGCCTCCTCAAATCGGACAGGACCGGGGGCTTCTCCTCATCACCCTTTCGAGGGAAATAGGAATCCAATCTATCCCTTATCTTCACCCGTCTCCAAGGCCCTTTCCAGGAGGGACAGGGCTACCTCCTTTGATTTCGTTCCCAATTGCCCGGTGGGTCCAACACATGACGGGCAGCCAGATCGACAACCGCAGCGCGAGATCAGCTTGAAGGTATTTTCCAACATCTCCCTGTGCCCGTCGAACAGTTGGGGGCTAAACCCCACCCCTCCCGGGTAGTTATCGTAGATGAAAAGCGTGGGCTCGAAAGTTTCGATGCCCTCGATGGAAACTTCCTCCATCCCGGCGCTCGACTTGTAAACGCCCCTGCTCTCCCGGGATAGCCTCGCAAACCAGCGGGCTTTCCGATCGCCCACGCACCGTTGGATATCGTTAACGTCGCACATCAGGTGAAGCGAACCGACATAATGGAGCGCGTATGCAATGCCCAGTATTCCGTCGATGATCTCCCACCTACTGAACGGCGTTCCATCCAAAACCCTCTTTGGGAAGGTGAACCAGTAGGAGGTGGTATGCATCTGCTGGTCGGGAAGCTGGACCTTTCCGTAACCCACGTTCTCCGAGGTGTAGAATTTGATCTTCTTATATCCCACCACCTTGGTGGATACGGCAACCTCTCCGTGTTCGACCGAGGTTCCGCACTCCCTCTTTTCCTCAAAGCCCTCCAGGATGGAAACATCGGTGTAGCTTACGGCATCGGTATAGTATTCGGCCCTGCTTCGCCTGACGAAGGCCTTCCGATTCTCGTAATCGAGCTTTTCAACCTGGTAGAGCTCCGATTCACAAATATAGATAGCCCCTTCATGCAAGGTGGTGTGGGCACCGGCGAAATCGACCTCGGCAATGACTTTCCCCTGGGGGCTCTCGGTGGTGTCGACGACGACGAAGTTCTCCTCCGATACGCTCCTCAAGCTGATGCCGTCGGCCGGGTAGCTGTCCTGCATCCAATGCCACCGATCCTCCAGGTGATGGACGACCCCCTTTTCGCCCAGATACTCCAGGATTTCGCGAAGATCCTCCCCTCCAAAGCTCTCCCCATCCTTGAAGGGAAGCTCGAAGGCCGCGCACTTGATGTGGCTCAGCAGAATGAGCAGGTTGTCGGGATTGATGAGGCCATGCTCGGGGGACCGTTGGAAGAAATAATCGGGGTTCTCCATGATGAATTGATCCAACGGAAGGGACCGGCCGATCAAAACCGCCAGGGAAAGGCCCGATCGCCTCCCCGCCCTGCCCGCCTGCTGCCAGGTGCTGGCAATGGTCCCGGGATACCCCCCGATAATGCAGGCATCCAACCTTCCGATGTCGATTCCGAGCTCCAAGGCATTGGTGCTGACCACTCCCAGCACCTTTCCGTTCCTGAGCCCCTTTTCAATCTCCCTGCGAACCTTTGGGAGATATCCCCCACGGTACCCCCTGACGAAATCCCGATTCCCTTTTTCCCGTTCGATTCGATCCTTAAGGTATTTGGTCAATACCTCCACGTTAAGCCTGCTGGTGGCGAATACGATGGTCTGAATTCCCCTCTCTATGAACGGGTACGCCAGGCTTCTGGCCGCACCGAGGTGGCTCCCCCGAATGCCAAGCTCCTCGTTGATTACCGGTGGGTTGTAAAAGAGGAAGAGCTTCTCCGACGAGGGTGCTCCGTTCTGGTCGATCAGTTCAACCGGGCGCTCAAGCAACTTCTCCGCCAACTCCCGGGGGTTGGCAATGGTGGCGGAACAGCAGATGAACTGAGGCCTCGACCCATAGAAATCGCAGATGCGCTTTATCCTTCGGAGCACGTTGGTCATGTGGGAGCCAAAGACCCCACGGTAGGAGTGAAGCTCGTCGATGACGATGTACCTCAGGTTCTGAAAGAGCTTGATCCACTTGGTATGGTGAGGAAGGATGCCCGTATGGAGCATATCCGGATTGGTGATTACGATGTCCCCTTGAGCCCGAATCGCCTTTCGAGCATCCTGGGGGGTATCCCCGTCATAGGTGAAGGTTCTGACGGGCTCTCCTATGGCATCGATAAGCTCCTGAAGCTCGGCCATCTGATCCTGGGAGAGCGCCTTTGTGGGGAAGAGGTAGATAGCCTTAACGGATGGATCGTTCAGCTTGTCGTTGAGGATGGGGAGGTTATAGCAGAGGGTCTTTCCCGAAGCCGTGGGCGTGACCACCACGATATCCTTTCCGCCGCGCACTGCCTCGAGGGCATCGCCCTGATGGGAGAAGAGCTGGGTTATCCCCCTCTTCTTGAGGGCCCCCATCAACCTTTCGTCGATGAAATCGGGGATGTTTACATACTTACCCTTCCTTCCCTCCAGCCGCTCCGCATGGGCTATGCAGGGAGCAATGTCCTTCGAGGAACTCCACCCCTTGACGATCTCTTCAATGGACACCCGCAAAACCTCAAAATGATTCAATTGAACTCTTTGAATTTATATCCCCTTTTCCCTTGGATGTCAATGAAAACTGACTTACTGTCCGGTCTTCCGACGGATTCCGTTCTCCCCGAACGTAATTTGGCGAAGCAGCGTGGCACCGATCAAGAATGGGCAGGTGGGCCGAAGGAAAGGCATGTAGCCTGGCCTTCAGGAATTGTGTAACCGAGGAATATCTGAAGTCGATTTAAGAATATCCGATGGAGCAATCCGCTGGATATCCTTTAGGAGCAATGGTTCAATCGCGAATCAATGATTTACAAATGGACGCCCTACATTAACCGGAGCTACCGAGCTCGAGAGCTACGCTTAGACTTTATTTCCTACCCGCCCCTTGGCTGTAACCAACCTAACTGCAACCTAACTGGGCAGATTGAAGAACCGGGTCGGATTTTCCAGGACTACCTTCTTAATATCGGCGTCCTTAATCCCCAGCTTCCGCATTTCCAAAACGGCCCTGGGTACCACCAGCGGGTCTGAGGGCAACGGGCTGGCACAGTCGCTATCGATCATGAGCCGGTCCAGATTCTCCTTGGCTTCCACTACCTTCGCAGCTTCCACAGGGGTCACGTTTCTCCAAGGCTGTACGGTTATCCCGGCAAGGTAGCCGATATCCCAGATCATCTTCACTACCGAGGCATTGGCATGGTCTATGAGCACTTTGCTCTTATCTAGCTTGGCATCGTCTATCAGTGATGCATACTTCTCGATCCACTTCTCCTTTTCGAGGAAGGGAGTATGAATAACCACCGGCACATTATGATCCTTGGCTATCTCGAGTTGTGCCTTGAATATCTCCTCCTGTATGGCCAGGTCGGGGCAGGTTTGGGAATTCGGCTCAAGGCCGATTTCCCCAATGCACACTACCCTCTCCTCTTTGAGGTATCTGGGTAGCGCCTCTATGACCTTCTCCCAATCGGTGGGAACGGACACCATGCTAATGCCCACCCCCGCATAGGCCTCTATGAGCTCCATCTTGGTCCTGGCCGGCTCAAACTTGGTTGCCCGCTCATAATAATCGAAAATCGTGTTTGCGGTTATGGTTACCCCCATATGGGGATAGTATACCTGCGTTACCACAGCCTTTATTCCGGCCAAGGACATCAAGGCCAACTCATCACGATTCCGGGACTCGATGTGAAGGTGGGGGTCTATCATTTCCATTTCTCTTTTCCTCCTCATTCTTTTCAGTGAAGGGAAGTGGAACTCAAGTGAGAAAAATTCCCTTTGTTGAAGGGGAAATATAAGATGAAATGGCCTTGTATGTCAAAGAAAAAATGTCCACAACATATGCGCCCTCGGGTTAAGCTATAGCGGAAGGAGAAGAAAAATAGCAGGTCCCCTGGTACCCACAGATTCAGAAGAAATATGTAACTGATGCCGATATAGAAAACCCTGAAACATCGATTGAACTCTTACTTGCACTTATCCCAGGTACGCCAGGCACTTTGTAATCGAATTCTATGTCCCGATACACAACATCGAACCCAATCTTGAATTGGGACTTCAATAAGTCAACGCCAAAACCTGTTTCCCAGCCGAAATCATCTTCAAATTCCCCGGGGGCCCCATCAAAATCGAAATCTCCATACACAACTCCTCCCTTCAGATAAAGGAAAGCCCAATCCAAAATATCAAGCCTCAATTTCGGGCCGAGCGACACAAAAACCATATCAATGTCCTCTGCGAAGGCATACTCACAGCGGCCATAAAGATTGAGATTTCTGTAAACTCTCATGCCCAGCTCAAGTGAAGTCTGGGCCGTATCACCCGTAAAGGAAAATCTCCTGGGACCGGACGGTGTCTGTTCCGTTATCTTGAAGTCACGAGCACTGCTCGAAGTATAGACACCGACATTGAGAGAAAGGGAGAATAAGCTCGCACTCGGGGAATATCCTTTACTTGGTTTACCTTCTGCCCTCTCTTTCTCCCGCAATGTAATTTCCCTTTCAGCGGCTCGTGGCTTTGAGGGTGGTTCACCGATCGCCTTTTCAATAGGTTTTTGGGGAACTTCAATGGAGGGAGCCCTCTCTTCTCTGCCTGCTGGCTCAGCCTCTCTCTTTTCTAATTCTTCAAATTCAACGGTCATTTCGTCGGGAAGAAAATCGTGGTCCACCTTTCTGGGTTTGTAATATGAGATTATTCCCTTTCTCAACAATTCCACCCCTTTCTCCATCGCTTCCTGTCGGTTCTTGAATGTTCCTATGTAGACTCGAAACCATTTTCCCTTACCCTTTACTGATTCATATTTATAAAAGACCTGTACGCCATGTTTGCTCAGATTTGAAACCTCAATTTCAGCACTTTTGCGCCTCCTGAATGAGCTGACATGGATGAGATAAATGCTGTCCTCTGCTTCCGCGGAGATCACAAAACCAGTAAGTGGGCTGTATAGGAGGAGTATTAGAACTGTAATCAATATCTTGAAGAAATATGTGATGCGGGGCAAGGAAATCACAATGTTGTGCGTTCCCTCTTTCTCTCGCTTTTCAGAGTATCTCACCACTCCTTTGCGCCATGTCTGACCAGGTGCAGGGGGAGTGTGCACCTGGTTCTCTGTGAGGGGTTTTATGCGGAGGATATCGTCAGCGTTATCCCCCATCAACAAAATCTCATCAGTCCTCCCGATGATCCGACTCTTCATGGTTATTCATTCCTCCTATCATCGTCATCGGGATTGTGAAGTAGAATGTCGAACCTTTCCCGGGCTTAGAGTCCACCCAGATGCGCCCGCCGTGCTGTTCCACAATCTTCTTGCAGATCGAAAGGCCGATACCGGTTCCAGGATAGTCGGCCTCCCTGTGTAAGCGCTGAAAGATCATAAAGATACGTTCGAAGTGCTCTGGATCAATGCCAATGCCATTGTCTTGCACCGAGAATAACCACTCATTTTCCTTTTTTTCGACCGAGACATGAACGCCAAGTGGGTCCTCGCCACGGAACTTAATAGAGTTGCCTATAAGGCCCTGAAACAGCTGAATCAGTTGTGACGCATCGGCCATCACGATCGGCAAAGGATCATGGCTCACTGCCACATCGTTCTCCTCAATAACCTCCCTCAGATTGGCGATAGCCCGGTCAAAGACGGCCTCGCAGTTAGTCGGCGCGAAATCCCTGCCCTCGGAACCCACGCTCGAATAAGCCACGAGATCATTGACGAGCCTCTTCATGCGATTGACCCCATCAACGGCATAACCCATAATCTTTTCAGTATTGGAGTCGAGTCTTCCCTTGTAACGGCGCTCCAGCATATTCACACACCTTGCCACCATGTGCAGGGGTTCATCCATTCCGTCTGAGATTACATTGGTAAGGTGCGGCAGCTCGGCATTGGAAAGGGCAACCTCCGTCCGCTTGTGCTTGGTGATGTCGCGGGCTATTCCCTCAACGGCCACCAAGCCCCCCCCTTCGTCATAGATCGGGATGCTTTGTTGCTCCGTCCAAACAATGGCTCCATCCTTTCCCACCCATCGAAGGCTGAAGGGTATGCCTGGTGCTCTTTCCCCTTTCCCCACAGCTTCTAGTAGATGCCTGTCGTCGGGATGCGTGAGCTTGAAGGCCAGATCAGGATTAGCATAGAGCTCTTCGGGGGTATAGCCGGTGATATCCTCAATCGCTGGGCTAATGTATTCAAATCCACGCATGGGGGCGAAACGATAGCGGTAAACGACATTATGAAGGTCCTCGATCAGCCGACGAAGGCGTTCCCCGTGTTCTCGTATCCTCTCTTCGGCCCGCTTACGTTCGGTGATATCAGTGCTAATTAGTGTTACGGCGATAACCTCCCCATCGCGCTTGTTGGGCACGACACGGGTTTCATACCATGCAGTGTTTAATCCATGAGGTCCCACCCCGAGAATCTCGTAGGTATCGGGCTCACCCGTTTGGAAGACACGATCCAAGGATTTCCTTATAGTGTCACAATGCTCAGGTGCAACATTATCGTAGACACTCTTCCCGATCGTCTCTTCCACGGTAGCACCCGATACGGTGCGATTAACTGCCAGAATTGTGCCACGACGGGCCACGACCAAAATGATATCGGGAATGTCTTGGACCAAGGAGTGCCACCTGTGCCGCGATTGTCTCAACTCCTCCTCCGCCCATTTGGGCCCGGTTTCTGATTTCTCCAATTCAGTAATCCTGGCCATCTGCAGAAGGTCATCAACATTTTTGGCATCGGTTGGAAAGCACATCCCATCGATTTCGATCGGAAACCCGTTTCTCCCAAATCCGTAGAAGTGAAGGATTTTCTCCGATCTCTCCCTCACCCTGTGTGCGACTGCTAAATCGGCATAAGGCAGCATAAACAGGAGCCGATTTCCTCCACCCTGAGCAACGATATCTGTATTTCTCACCTCAGTTTTGAGGAGACAAGCAAGGGTTTTAAGGGAAATGCTGGGATTTTCCCAAAGTGATGGATCGAGGTGACCGAAGGTCAGGGACAATAAACTCAGGCAGTTTTGGTATCGCCGCGCCCTTTTTGTCTCCAGGTTTAGCAAGAACAGAAAGGATTTCCTGTTTAACACATGTCCGAATGCAAACATGGTAACCCCCCTGTTAATTGGCCTGGCGGTGGGTTGCATTTCTATTACTTCATACCGCCCCCTGGGACCATACCAGCCTATGCTGTGTATTTGCTTTCGGCAATGCAATCCCCGCTATGATTTTACGCAGATCTGCAGTCGTTTGGCGTAGGAGATGTGAATGGTCGGCCGATACGGTTTTTTCCCATTTTTCGACCTTCCCGGAATTTGTGCATTTCCCGAAGTTAGGCAGCACATCGGATACTGGAAGGAAATCGCTACTACCTGGATTGAAACATATTAGCCGAACTTGGTGTGTTTCAAGTATTTCAATTGAATAAGTTTAAGCATATAACCAAAAAATGTCAAGCTTTTTGGGGATACCATAGAGAAACGCTAATCAATAGTATTGGCAGGGAAAGCCGGCGATCGGCGATCAATAAGATCTTGAAATGTGCAATCCAGCCAGTTCTTATAGGTCCGTTGAAAGATATGGAGGAGACAGCTATAGCTTCCCCAATTCATCCAATAGCTCGATTACCCTTAAGGATTCGGCTACCCCAGTTGTGCCCCTCATGCTCACGACGACTGAGATAGTTTCTAAAATCTCATCTTTCGTGGCTCCATTCTCCAAGGCCTGCATGGTTTGCGACAGGATGCAATTGCGACACCCGACCCCGAGTGCTAGGGCTAAGGACATCAACCGCTTGACCTTACAGCTTAATGCACCATCTTTATATACCTCAGCCGTCAAGCCTCTAACGGCCTCCCCCACATCGGGGAGCAATTGTACAAGCTTCTCCCTCTGCTTCACACGATTTTTGTCAAGTTCCAATTGACTTTCCGCCATAATAGCCTCCCTTTTTTGGAGCTGCTCCGCATGTCCTATCCATGAACAAGCAGAACCCCGGGGTGAAAACGGACCCCGGGGTTTTCTTGACGACGCCAATCGTCCTCTTTCATTTCACTATCGTTACGTTTGTGGCTTGAAGACCCTTTTTGCCCTCGGTGACTTCGAATTCGACTTCATCCCCTTCGTTAAGGGTCTTGAATCCCTGGCTACTGATGGCGGAGTAATGGACAAATATGTCATCCCCATCTTCTCGGGTGATAAACCCATAGCCCTTCTTCTGGTCAAACCATTTCACCTGTCCCTTGGCCATTACAACTCACCTCCTTCCCGTTAAGATTTTCAGGTAAGTTGTAACGGCTTTCAGGTCTATCATAAAGCCGCGCAATGGAATGATACCTAAGTCTTTCTTTACGATACTTGAAAAACCCCTTACAACTTACGCCGCTGATTTAACCATTTTAAGGTAGAAAAATCAAGAACAAAAATAGGGGTTCCATGCTTTGAGAGGATGTAGAGGAGTTGTATTCACAGATAGTTGTTGAATTTTTGTGTAGTTCCGGGCTAAAAGGCACCGAATCCATAATCGTCCGACATCCTAAACGGTGTCGAGATATTCTTTTTCAACTACTTTCTCTATACCCCGTTTGATCAGTTGATCAGGTGTAAGGTTTTTAATCTTACAGATCTTTTCAAGCATCTCCCATGTCTTATCATCAATCTCGATAGTATAATAGAGCATACCGGTTTCCCCTTTCTTTCGTCAGGTGGGAAGGGCCTCTGGAATCGTATGCAAATTTCGTTCCGTGGATCAGATATCCCTAATATCATACTCAAACTTGGCTACAAAATCCATGTGGGATTTGATTCGAAGGTGAGGTTATTGAGATGGGAAGGGGATTAGGGAAAGATGCCTAATGCGAACCAAGGGAATGGAACCTCGGCAGAATCCCTCGAATCCATCCTGCATCAGATAGGTTAGTTATTCCGGAGACATAATACCCAAGTTGTTGATATGAGGGTGGGTTTTCATCCGGTGTAAGTGAGTCTGGTATAAGAGGCTCAGGAGGATAATGGGATACAAGGAGAACCCTCAGACCGCAGCAGTTTGCCGGTATTGCAATTTCTTCTCGGGTAGCAAGAAGATAAGGCTCATTGTCAGGAAAGGTATTATTGCCAAGAAGGAAAGAACCCCTCGGATCGAATAAACGTCCGCCACCATCCCTGTCACAGGAGTCATCATTCCCCCCGTTCCATAAACCAAACCCATCATGAGACTTGAAACCATTGAACGCCCCCGTGGAGCCAATTCCTGAGCCATAGCCACTCCTAGTGGCAGAGTCGCCATAGCAAAAAATCCCGCCCAGAAGATGCCGAGATAGATCCAGTTGCCCGAAAGATAGAGCAGCAGATAAAGACTGGGTGTCGTCAGGCCAAAGGCGGAATAGAGAATTGGTTTGTATCCAATTTTATCCGACAAGTGACCGGCGATTAGTCCGCTCATTGCACCCGCTACGGTAAACAGAGATACCATGGTCCCAATGGAGACAAGGGAAAAGCCCTCTTTTGCATACAACACGGGTATAAAGGTCATGAAAGACTGCGTAACAAAGGTTCGCAAAACCATCACTATCCAGATTAACATAATCGATTTCCAGACTGGTCCCAGTACCGCAGAAAGGGAACCAGTAAAACCGAGGCTCTTCAGTCCCTCCCCTTGGGGGAGAGGTATGACTTTGAATAGAAAAGCCATCGCCGCTAAACCAAAGATCATCGTATATGGGGCCGCCCGCAGGCCATAGGAACTCACACAATACGTGATAAAGAGAGGTCCCACCGCAAAAGCAAGGGTCCCGCCCATGTTGAAAATTGACATAGAAAAACCGAAATGCCGGCCTGAATATGTCGAGACCATCCCGGCCACCGTCGGGTGAAACATGGACGACCCTACGGACCCCAGGGATATAAAAAGAATCAATGCCAAAAAAGCAGGGGCTATACCAACAAGGGGAATAAAGACGATGGCCAGCAGTGGGCCGCCGAGGACAAAGAAAGGCGTTCGGTAGTGATCGGCAAGGTATCCTACTGGAGGCTGGACAACAAAGGCCAGAAAGCGGCTTATCCCCACCATCAGTCCGACCTGTGTTAATGTCAGGGAAAACTTTTCGACAAACACGGGGAGAAGAGGACTGATAAAAGAGATATAAAAATCGCCAATGAAATGAACGAGAAATAACCCAAAGATCACCTTCACATCAGCTGTTCTTCGATGTTCCATCCTATTCACAAATAAAAAAAACCACCTGATGGTGGGGTCCCCTATCCCAATTTCCTCAGACTGGATTTCAGAGGGTACAGGCCGCCGAGTCACCAGCAACTGGGCAGTTCCTTCGGTAATACTATCCGTTTAATGAATTAAATCCATCGAGAAAAGAAAGTCAAGGGACAAGGGAGTCCTCTCCCGAAAATCCAGGAAAAACTTCATTCCCTGTGCAGGAGAGCGATGGTGGCTCCCCAGCTGCCAGCTGTCGGAGGGGCCAAGTGGAATGACTGCACGAGGGAGGATTTTTCGAGGAAGGAATGGACCATTTTGCGCTGATATCCCGTCCCCTTTCCGTGGATGATCCTCACCTCGTATATTCCTTCCTTGATGCACTCGCGCAGGTATTCTTCGAGTAGGGAGGGTATCTCCTTCGGTGAAAAGCTATGGAGATCTATGCTATCCTCGATGGGAATCCGTATTGGATCCGGAAAACGATCCCTTTCCTCCGTCATTCTCCTTCCTCGATGATAATTGTGATGGCCCTGTTTTGTTTATGGTTTGAGCACGGGGATGAAAGGTTAGGATTTCAGAACTTTCCAGCCTCGCAGGCATTGATGAAGGAGTCCACGAGGTCCCTATCGAATTGGGTCCCGACGCATCTTCGAAGTTCGTTGAAGGCCTCTTCCTTTCCCAGCGCCTTTCGGTAGGGCCTATCCGAGGTCATCGCATCAAAGGTATCGGCAACTGCCACGATCTTCGCGATGAGGGGGATACTGCCGTCGGCAAGGCCTTCAGGGTATCCCTTTCCGTCGACCTTTTCGTGATGATATTTTAACCCCGGGATAATCCCATGGAGCTGCCTGATATGTCCGATGATCTCAGCACCCATCAGGGTGTGTTTTTTCATTTGGTCGTATTCCTCTTCGGTTAATTTATCCTCCTTCCTCAGGATAGTATCTTCAACCCCAATCTTGCCGATATCGTGCAGGATAGCAGCCAACTTCAGCCGGCGCATCTCGTCTGGGTCCAGGTTGAGTTGCTCCCCCACGGCTATGGAATACGTCGTCACGCGCTTGGTATGTCCCCCGGTATAGGGATCCCTCTTTTCGATGGCATCGGCCAATGACTCCGCCGTTTGAAAGAATAATCCCTCGATCTCCTCCAGAAGTCGAGCATTATCCAAGGCAACGGCGACCTGATCCGCCAGGGATTGAAAAATGCTTACATCATCCTCCGAAAAGCTCCCCTCGCCCAGCTTGTTGATCGCCTCCAGAACTCCTATGGTCTTATCCTTCACCTTGACAGGAACGCAGATCACATTTCTTGTGGTAAATTTGGATTTCTTATCCACTTCGCTGAAAAACCTTGGATCGTTTTGGGCATCATGCACGATGAGGGGCTCCCCGTATTGAGCCACCCATCCGGCAATTCCCTCCCCCATTTCCAAATGAAAAGCCTTCACCGTTTCCTCTTTATCCCCGAGGGCGACCTCGAAGTAAAGCCGGTTGGTCTCCTCATCGATGAGCAACAGGGATCCCACCTCGGCCTTCATCAACTCCGTTGCCGCCTGCATAGCCCTTCTCCTCACCGTTCTGTGCTCCAACGTGGAATTGAGTATTCGGCTCAACACCGTTAAGGTAATCAGCTGCTTTTCCCACTCATTGGATTTATCCAAGGCCCTCTGCAAATCGCGTACTTCCCTCTCCTTCTGCTTCAATGATCGGCTCAGCTGTGCCGCTTTGTTCCTCGCTTCCTTTAGCTTCTTCTCATACTCTCTGATTTGCCCGCCCGAATTTCCCGGCGCTTCTGACCTCGTCTCGCCCGCTGCCATTGATCAAACCTCTCCTTTCCACCAATCCCACAGGTAATTAAGCAGGGCCAATGCCCCGAAGAATACCCCCACATAGGCCAGGTACAAACCCCATGAAACCATCCCATCGCTTTCGATGGCTGGGCCCAGAAAGAGCAAGCCAAATGAGATGCTATAAAAAAGGACCTTCAGTTTTCCATGGATATTGGGGTTGATTCTATTGACCCAGGTGTCGGATGGATCTCTTGACTTTCCTCGGCGCGTCTGCAGATAGTCCAAAGTTGGAAGGATCGCAAGATGACTTTCCGCAAAGCACATCCAGAGTATCAGCCTCCAGTTAACAATCCCCCTATAGAGCAGGATAAGGAGGGCCGTCAAAGCCAGAACCTTATCCGCCATGGGATCTAACACGGTCCCCAGGCGGGTGATCTGATTGCGATTCCTCGCCGTCACGCCATCGAAAAAATCCGTGAGAAGGGCAAAGAGCACGATGATGAACATCCAGGTAAACTGAGCATTGCAGTAATGCAACAGGATAAGAATGGGAACGGCGATCACCCTCACATAAGTCAGGTGATTCGGGTGGATAACTCTCGGGATGAGGGCATTGCCCACCCGCTCAAGTTGAGAGTTCCAATATCGCAAGGTCTCCAAGCCGCTCCTCCTTGAGGACTAACCCGGTTAATTTCCCTATAACACCTACCCCATTTCCCTTCGGTTTGTCAATAAAAACCGGTAGTTTTGGGATTTTTCGAGAACATCGGGAAACTCCTTCTCGAAGAATATTGACATTTACGTAAATGTAGATTATATTACTATCACCGGCTCAACCTGACTGATGCAAGATAAATCACCTCTCAATGGGGGACAGAATGAGACGAAAGGACCTCAATTTCTTCAGGAAGCTCCTCACCCGTCGGTTAGAGGAGTTGCTGATGGAAGCTGAGAAGACGAAAAATACGGTAAAGGCGACTGAGGAGTCATCCTCGGATCCCATGGATCAAGCGTCCAATCAGTTGGAGAGGGATTTCCTCTTGCGCTTGAGGGACCGCGAGAGCAAGCTGATAGGCAAGATCAAAGAGGCATTGGAAAGGGCAGAGAACGGCACCTTTGGCGTATGCGAGGAATGTGGCGAGGAAATTTCCCTGAAACGGTTGCGGGCCAGGCCAATGGCCACCCTCTGCATCCATTGCAAGCACGAACAAGAGGCCTTGGAAAAGAAAAACGGCCCCGAGAAGCCGACTGAGCTATCTCCGCTGTGGAGGGCCGCGTAACTTTCCGATCCATTGGGCTCTCGGCAGGTTCTCTGGCCTCACCTTTTGAAAAGCGCTAATAACCGGGTTTTCCAAGCCAGGAGCCGTTGGTGTTGCCGCGGGTGCCTCTTCGCCAATCGATCGGTGAATTCCCTTATGGTCCTGCTCTCCTTGGAGAGGAGCCATAGCCCGATTCCAACGAGGAGAAATCCCTGGAGTACCGGGAGGAATAATCCCACGATACCCAACGCAAGGCAAATCCACCCTGCTGCCAAGATCACTATCCGCTTCATCGCCCTGTACGAGAGACAATTCCTGCCTGAACGTATCCCCCCGACATGCTCCGAGCAAATGGCCTTCCCCTAAGCTACCCAAGTCTGCCGATTCCAAGCCATGTCCCAGAAGAGGCGTTCCCATCGGCTCGAGAAGTTAAAGACCTCCTGAAGTCGATCCAACTTATCTTTCGATGCCCCCTCTGTCAATTGGTTGAGCAAATCCTTAAGGGAATCGGTCAACTCCCTGAATTCCGACGAGGCGTAGGTCTCGATCCATTGAGCGTAGTGGGGATGGGAGGGTATTCCCTTGGCCCTTAGGCGTGAGCCTATTTCAACATATCCCCACTCGCAGGGGAGAAAGGCAGTCAAAAGGTCAAGGAAATCCCCTTCGTATGCGATTCTCAGGAGATAGCTCGAATATCCCAAGCAGTAGGGAGCCGGTTCGGTTCCTTCCAACTCCTCCGCAGATATGCCAAAATCGCTGCAGATGGACCGGTGAAGGTCCATCTCCACCTTCAACGTGAGCCCGAGGAGGTCCGAAAATCTCCCCATGGAATCCAGGTCACGGCTTTTCGCCACGGCAATGGCAACGAACCGACAGAAGTCCTTCAGATAAACGTAATCCTGGGCAAGATAGAACTTGAACTTCTCCTCGTCCAGGCTTCCATCGCCGATTCCCCGCACGAAGGGATGATCGAAATTGGCTTCCCAAATGGCGTCGGCCTTTTTGCGTAAGGTGTCCGTCAACTTCATGGCGAAATATCCCGAAGATACGGCGATTATTTCGACGATACCCGATGGAGGGTATCCCAATACATGAGCTCGTACCCCTGAAGCATCCTCGCTGCCTCCTTTATGGACCCCGGATCAACCCCTCGAGAAATATCGTTCGTGATAACCAGCCGGGCCTTTTCCTCGAACTCGGGCACCGGGGTGCTGAACAGCTCGAAGAAATAGAGATCATCGCCCTTAAACCCATATCCCTCCATGAGGGCCTTCTTCATCCTTCCGCAGTTAGCGCCCCATGCCGGGAAATTCGCCAGGAAAGCCCCTGCCACCTCTGCGGCACTCCCGTACAGGGCGAGCCATGCCATATAGGCCTTGTAGGCCTGCGCCTCGGGCAACGGCTCATACTCCTCCAGTTCCCGGGCCGATACTCCCAATGCGGAGGAAAACCGTTCAAGGGCCCTAAGGGCTTCGACCTCGCCTTGGAGCACCATCCAAAAAAAATCCCGTCCCGGAGGGACCCCATGCCTCGTAAGGAGCACGCCAACGCTTCGCAGGTCGCTTGGAATGATGCGATGCTGTTCACCAACGAAGTACTTCAATTTTTCACGCCCAATCTTTTTCCCCTCCAAGTCGGCAAGATACGGATGCTGGAGAATCTTCTCCTCCAATGGCCTCAAGAGTTCCTTCATTTCCCCCATGAGGGAATCCAGTCTTTCCATCTCTCCCCCCTCAATCCGTTTCGCAAATGAGCAGGTATAAGCGTAGTCTCCCTCCAATGAGAAGTCAACGGGAAATTGACCGGCGTAGTGCAGAAGCCGACTACCTCTGGAACAGCCACCTCATCGAGAAGAACATGAATATGGAGAGAAGAACCATGGTGGGAACTACGGTGACCGACATGTGGGTCGAGACGAACTCGTTTATCCGATCAATGCCTCGGTAGAGAAAGCTGAGAAGCCTCTCTCGCGTATTGGTTGGCGCCACGATTCTCATTGACTTGCTTACCTGTCTTTCAAACTCCTCGATTCCCATGCTGGGCTTGGCCTCAATGCTGATGTATTGCCCCTCAGTACTTCGGCTAATCTTTCTCAAATGGTCCTCCATATCCAGTTGATTTCCCGACTCAGCCGAAGGGTCGTCTTGCCTTCCCTGAGGGACTTCCAACGCGATGACGTTGATCTCCACGATATCTACGCCAAGGCGCCTCAGGTCCTCCTGCAAAGCATTCACCTCTTCAATGCTATCACAGCCTCCTTTACCATCGGTGATCAGGATGATGCTCTTCTTGCCCCCTGAAAGCTCACCGGAATCCATAAATCGCCGAATATCACTGGGCGTGGAGATATCCATCAAAGCCTTACGGAGGGAATAGGCAATAGGAGTCTTCCCCAAGTGCCCGGGCTTGATCTCCCTCACCATCCTCTTGAAGGCCTGCTTGTCCAGAACCCCCACCGGGATAACCAATTGGGAGTCCTTGCAACCCAATTCCCGATCCCGCCCGAAGACCCTCAGTCCCACGTTCACCCTCTTTTCATCCACATCGTCGACATATCCCTCCAGCACTTTTGCCGCGATCTCAATCTTACATTTCTGGTTACGGGTGCTGTCCGGCCTTTTCAGTGAGACTTGACCCCACATACTCCCGGAGGCATCGAGGATGAAGAGTATGTGCTCCTTCCGGCTTTCATTCGGGCTAACTGCAGCCTCTTTCGGAAGTTGAATCTTCCCATCCCCGTCAATTTTCACCCTTGCCTTTTCCCAGCGCTCGCGCGCCAACGCATTGCCCGATAAAATGGGTAGAAAAACGAGAAGGGCCAGGAAAAATGGAAAAACAAATCGTCTTAGACGCATCTTTATCAGCTCAAAAAACCCGAAACGAATGTCCGTGGTCTTTTAAGCAAATTCGATGCCATTCTAACCAGATCTGGGCAGCCGTTTAGGTCTTTCCACAAAGTGGAGAAACGAATTTTCCGATAGGGTTCTCCCCGAAGGTTCCATCCCGATAGACGATCTTCCCACCAACAATGGTCATGATAACTTTTCCCCGGATCTCCATTCCCTCGAAGAGCGTCCACTTAGCCGCGGACTGCATCTCGTCTCCCCGAAGTCGCCATCTCTTCTTCGGGTCGATGAGTACAACATCGGCATCCGATCCCGGAAGCAGGTTCCCTTTCTTAGGGTAGAGGCCGAATGTCTTCGCAGGATTCTCGGAAAGGAGATTGACCATTTGATCCAATGAAATCCTCCCCTTTGCCACCCCTTCGCTCAGCATGAGAGGAAGAAGAGTCTGAACACCTGGCGTCCCGGCAGAACAATCAAAGATTGATTCATGTTCCTTATGTTCCGGAAACCAGGGGGCGTGATCGGACGTGACGAGATCGATCTTGTCCATCGCGAGGAGTTTCCAGAGGGCCTCAGCTTCCGCTCCCGGTCTGAGAGGAGGGTTAATTTTGGCATATCCCTTGAACCGATTCATTAATTCCTCGAAGAGAAGGAGGTAATGAGGGCATGTCTCCGAAGTCACCTTTAGGCCCTTTTCCCTGTACTGATCAATAAGGTAAAAATCCTGGGAGAGACTGAGGTGGAAGAGGTGGAGGTGAACGCGCGAGTGATTGGCAAAGTCTAAGGCTTTATGGACTGCCTCGATCTCTGTAACGGGAGGCCGGGTTTCACAGTGGGCCATAGGATAGAGGGATCCCACACGCTTCCATTGATCCACGCGGTACTTGATAACCTCGTCATTCTCCGCATGGACCCCGGCAGGAAGGCCAGTAGCCCTAATCTTCTCGAATGCTTCGAGGAGGTGGCCATCGTGCATGCGCGAAAACCGCTGAGGGGCTGTCTCGTGCATGAGAATTTTGAAACCACAGACCCCAGCCTTCCAAAAGGGCTCGACTTCATCAAGATTCGAATCGACGAGTCCCCCGAGAAGGGCTACATCGACGAAGGATTCCCCTTCGATCAAGGCAATCTTCTTTTCCAGATCATCCACGCTCTTTATGCCTTGCGGGAAATCAAGGGGATGATCAATAATAGTGGTTACTCCCCCTGCGGCAGCCGCTCGAGTCGCGTGAAAAAACCCCTCATTTGGATTGCTAAGGGAATGAACGTGAGCATCAATGGCGCCGGGAAGGATCCAGATTCCTTTGAGATGAATCGTCTCCTTTGAATTCGGGAGATCTGGGAACCTGCCAATGCCCAAAACTTTCCCCCCATCTATGATTAGAGACGTCTCTTCAAGAAGGCTCCCGCCTTTGTAAAGCACACCTGTCACAATGAGATCGACAACCTTCTTCATCTCATCCGTCCTTATTAGCGAGTCTGACTGGGGACGGTGTTAAATTGTTGACTAAAGATTCTTCAAGGGGTATAGCGGCTGGAGGTGAAAACCTTAACGATGTGACTCAGTAAATAGGCCCCATCGTTATGCCCACAGCCCCAATTTACCAACCTTCATCATCCGCAGAGAGATCCAACCTTCGGTCCCGCTCCTCCTCAACAGCGGGTAAGTCAAGAATCGTGATCTTACCACTCTTGTGCTCAATGAGACCCCGTTTGCTCCAATCTCGTAAGAGCCGATTAACCCATTCCCGACGCGCACCAACGAGCGAAGCCAGATCGGTCTGATTCATGGAGAGATCCAACTCATACCGCTTACCGGGGACGATCTCGTTACCAAGCACTTCCTTGTAGTGTAGAAGTGTATGAAGCAATCGTCCCGCAGTGTCGTACTGAGCTATCGCCTCTGCATAAACAGTGGTCCAGCGGAGTTTCTCAACCAATAGCCTAATGAGCGCCATTGCCAGCTCTGGCGTTTCGCGGATGCATCGCAAGAATCTCGTGTGCTCAATTTCAAGCAACGTACAGTCCTCCACAGCTTCAGCGGTGGTCGAACGCGGTTGGCCATCGATGGCAGCAAACTCGCCAATCATGTCGTGCTCGGAAAAGATGCGGATGGACGTTTCGTTGCCAGCTGGGCTGATACTGAAAATGCGCACTTTCCCCTTCATAATTACATATAAGACCTGGCTATCATCCCCCTGGTGGAAGATAATTTCCTTTCTCTTGTATTTTCGAGAATGAAAATTTCCCGCCAAGACCTTGAGATCCTCCCCTCCTAGCCGGGCGAACAGGGGAACTTTTCTGAGAAAAACTGTGCGCTTTGACAGGATTTCATCGCTCAATCCAGATGGGCCCATATGTTAGCTCCCTGCCTTTTCCGCACCAGACGGATGCCTTGAGAGCAAGACTATTCCCCTCTGCCCAAGATAGCGACCGGTATTATAGCACCAAGACCGCGCCATTACCAAACAGTTTCCTCTGCGCCACCAAGAAAAAACTCCCCAAAAGCTCCCATATGTTAAGTAGTGCACACCGTTGTTGTGCCTACGGACGCAGACACCCCATTTTTTATCATCTAAAATTTTTCGCAAGGAGGTGAAGATCATGAAGAAACGAGGCCAAAAAAATCTGTCCGCCTCAGTTCTTGTGAACGGCCGCCAATTCAAATTGAGTTCCAACCCCAATACCTGGGGATGGACCAGATCAGGTTTTCAGGAGCCGAAAGTGCAGATCTCTCCACCGCCATTTACGGCTCAATGGCAAAAAAGGCTTTGAATCTTTATTCCCCCTAAACAGCCAGCCGTAGCGGTTTTGGAACGGTAGGGCTTCATTGTGGACCACCGGCATTACCATGGGGAGTTCATAGGAACTCTAACACAAGGGAGGGGACATCATGAAAGAAACGGTCATGAAACACAAGAAAGTGCTGGGACTACTGGACGAACCCAATCTCCTGATGTGCCTGGAGGAAGAGATTTTGGAGTCCTGCCCAGAATGCTCGTTCGACAAGGCCACCAACTACGATGTCGGGGGTCAGTACTTGGCTTCGTACACATACGATTTGGTTATTCTGGATTTCTCGGTGGTCCGAGCCCTCGACCTCATGGATCAGGCTGCGATGCGAAATTTTCCGGCCGTAATCCTCCTGGACAGTGGCGTACCTCCTGAGGCCCTTAGGCGATTGGGAGCCCGATCATTTTTTCCCAAGGATAAGCTGAAGGAGATTGTCCCCACTATTGAAGGAATTATCGCCAGAGAGCGCATGTCAAAGTGGAAACGTGCTCTGAACAATTTGGGGGGAATTTCTCGGCCTTGGTTCTGTCCGGGGGGTTATGGATATTGAGAGCTAGCAACGCCAGAAGCATCTGGCATTTGCCCGAAGAACGCATGAAGAGCTTTAAATTCTCGCCATGGATTAAAGCCCATGAATTGGTCACGATCCTTGGGCGTACGGTTTGAGAGCGGCGTAGATGACGAAGTTAAACGGGGTATCGACCCCCAGTTTTCGGCCGATGCGTATGGCGGCGCCATTGAGGTATTCCAGCTCCAAACGGCGGCCTGCCAGCAGGTCCTGGAGCGTGGAGCTCTGTGCTGCCGGACTGACATTGTTTTTCAGAAACTCGAAGAGCCGATCAACGGTTCCCTCCGGAAGGTCGATGCCGCTGGCCCGCGCCAGGGCGTACACCTCCCCCATGGTTCCCCGCATCAGCTGACTCCCCTCGGGACTGGCAAATATCGGTCCAAATGGCTGGCGCAACAAGGCCAGGACGCCGCCGGTTGCAGAGATAACGATGAATTTCTCCCACATCTTACCGCGGATATTGGCGTCAAGAGTAACCTCGAGGCCTGCCTCCTGCAATACGCTCAGAACTCGTTCTGTCCGTGGGCTCTTTCCGCCCTGCAGCTCTCCGAAGACGATCTCTCCGGTCTTGCCCCGCTGCGCTACTACTCCAGGCGCCTCTATGCTCCCTCCGACATACGTCAAGCCACCCAGGACGTGCTTCTCGCCCAGAAGTCGGGCCAACTGGTCCGGAACTTCTATGCCGTTCTGTACCGGGATGAGCACGGTGTTCTCCCCGAGAAGCGGCCGAGCTTGCTCAGCAGCCGCCTCGAGGTCATAGGTTTTCACACAGAAAAGGATAAGATCGACGGGCCCGACCTCGCGCGGGTCATCGGTGGCTCGCACGGGAACCGTGAAATCCCCAAGCACCTGCGATTTCACGGTCAGGCCATTGGCGCGGATGGCTTCCAGATGGGCACCCCGCGCGATGAGGGTCACGCCTTCAGAGCTGCGGGCCAGGACTCCTCCGAAGAAGCCGCCCATGCCCCCGGCCCCGAATACGGATATACGCATCCCTGATTCTCCTCCCGTTGAGCTGCGATAAAATTCTGAAGTTTCAGATTCGAGGGGCCCTTAACACGGCAAGAATATCGTGTCAAGGGGACTCCATTTCCATCGATCCGTGCGATCCCGGGAAATTCTCGGAAGAACTGAGCGAAAATCAGGGCTTGTGGTCCACAATGGTTGCCTGGAGACGTCCGATGACCTTCACCAATGGGCTGAGATCCCGAAGGCTCTCCCCTTCGGCCAACTTAACGTGGGTAGCATCCGCGGGAACCTGATCGAAGGTGGGGTCTACCGCGATCCAATACCCTATGAAGCTCTCGGCCCACGCATGGTAGAGAAACCCCATCTCCTCCATATAGACCAAACCGGAGACGACCCTGGTGGGGATCCCCACGGCTCGACAGAGGGCAGTATACAGGTGGGCATGGGCTTGGCATTCCCCCTTCTTCCTATGAAGGGCATCCAGGGCTGAAAACGAATCCACCAGCGCATCCTCTAAATGACTGCTTACCCAATGGGCCAGCTTCCTTACCGCGATGAGGCTATTTTTCTCTCCCCCCAGGACCTCCTCCGCCCTTTGGACAATCTCCCTGTTTGCGCTCTCTATCCGGAAGGAGGGCCGAAGGTAGCGCCCATGTTCACCTTTGGAAATAGGAAGCACCAGGGCAGGGCATTCCCCCGGTTTTGCAGCGGAAACGATGAACTCGACCATTGAGGTATCGCCCTCCTTTTTTATGAGGGCATGCTGCCTTTCATCGGAAATTATCAGCGTCGGCTCATCCAGCCCGTTCACCTGCAAACGAAGCTCTCGTACCACCCTTGGGTTGGGGATGACGCGGTCGGCTTTTACCAGGCTGTAGTCCAGGACGATATCCTTCTTGGAGAGGCTCGCCTCATAGATAAACCTCTTGGCCGAGCGTTCATCCTCCTTCGCCGTGATGAGGACCCCAACCATCTCGAACACCATCTCCCCCCGCGTATTGATCCACAACTTGGGATTGACTCCTGAGGCTCTGGTCTCTATCTCAAATGCCGGTCCCTCGAAGAGGTCGCTCCGCTTAAACCCCAATACCTTCTGATTGACCTCCGTCACTGAAAGGCTCTGGGGACTGAAGATGTGGTAGCGATACTTTTTCCCGATATCCATCCCCTTTAGGGGCGGATAGAGATATTGGGCAAGGGAAGGATAAATAGGGCCTTCAAAGGGGATATGTCTTTCCGTCACCCTTCCCCCCGTTTCCGTCTTCACATTTATGCCCCCATCCACCACGGCTGCCTCTACCCTTCGCATTTCCCCATCCAGGTTTTGGTCCCCGCATATCTTGAGCAACCGCAAGTCAGGGGCGACGTAGTCAACCTGCTTGAATAGGGATTCCTTCTTCATCCCCAACATTTTGAAGCGAAAAACGGCCTCGGAGGATATTTTGAACGCCCCGGGGAAGTCCTCCGCTTCCTCAATCCAATAGTGGGAAAACCCGATCTTCTCACCGTAGAAAAAGAACCCCTGCCACTGCTCTCGAAACGCCAAGTTGGAAATCAACCCTGCAGGTGGAAGGGGTTTCTCGAGGGGGATACGGTGAAAATAGAGCCCGGTACACCCCCACAGGGCCATTGTCAGAATTGCTATGAAGGACCCGTGAAAAACTCGAAAAGGGAGCTTTGGGAACGAAATCATGCAGTGCTGTAGTGCCGTAGTCATGCGGCTCTGCGGTCCACATTCTCGTCTAACCACAGGTGCCGTGAAGCGAACTTCAGAAGGGTCGAAAAGATATTCTGAGCGGCGCAGAGCGACTTTTCTAAAGATCTCCAAGATAAGCGACCTTTTCCATGTCCTCCCGTACAAACCTTTTCCCCCTTCCACTGTCTTCCGTGATCAAACGGATAAAAAAGGGCGGGCATTCCCAAAACTCCCGCCCCAATTCTCTCGCCGGGGTCGACCGCAGGACCCTATCCCTTGATAACGCCCATGGGAACGAGCTTCGCAACTTTCGTGCTGATTCCCGCATTGTGCACCACATCCACTACGTCGGTAACATCCTTGTACGCCTCGGATATTTCCTCGACAAGGGTGTCCCTTCCAGCCGATCGGACGATTATCCCCTTGTCCTCCAACTCCCTAATGATGGCCCTGCCCTTGGCGACCCTCTTTGCCTGGTGCCGACTCATCACCCTGCCCGCGCCATGGCAGGTGCTGCCGAAGGTATCGCGAAAGGCCTTCTCAGTTCCCACCAGCACGTAGGAATATCTGCCCATATCTCCCGGGATCAGAACGGGTTGACCGATTTCCCGGTAATCATCGGGTATGTCGCCATGGCCAGGGGGGAAGGCACGGGTAGCCCCCTTCCTGTGGACGCAAACCCTCTTCCAGCCTCCATCGACCTCGTGGTTCTCGAATTTGGCGATGTTATGACAGACGTCGTAGATGAGGTCCAGCTGGAGTCGCTTGGGGCCCATCCTCATCACCCGCTCAAAGGTTTCCCTGACCCAGTGGGTAATCATCTGTCGATTTGCAAAGGCGAAATTGGCCGCACAGGCCATGGCGGCCCAATAGCGCTTGCCCTCATCGGAGCCGATGGGGGCACAGCAGAGCTGCCTATCGGGCAGTTCAATTCGATATTTCGCGGCCGCCTGGAGCATTACCTTGATGTAATCGTCGCACACCTGGTGCCCCAAGCCCCTCGATCCCGTGTGGACGGTCACGGTCACCTGGTTCTCCCTTAAACCCAGGACATCGGCCAACCTTTCGTCGAACACCTCGGCCACGTAATCGATCTCCACGAAATGATTGCCCGACCCGAGGGTCCCCAATTGTGCACGACCTCGCTCAAGCGCCCTCTCCGAAACAACACGTGGATCCGCTCCCTCTATGGTCCCCTTCTCCTCGATGTGCTCCAAATCCTCCGCCACCCCATACCCATTCTCGATCGCCCACCGGGCCCCTTTCTTGAGTACCTTGCTCTGCTGCTCTCGGCTCAACTTGAGGTCCTTCCGACGCGACCCGACACCCGAGGGAATATTCCTGAAGAGGCCTTCCACCAATTCCCTAATGCGTGCTGAGATATCTTGACGGCTCAAACCTGAGCGCATAAGGCGCACGCCTCAATTGATATCGTATCCCACCCCTCCGGGCGAGATGACCCCCTCACTCAGGTCGAAGGCCGCGACCCCGCCAATGGGAAAACCGTATCCCCAGTGGATATCCGGCATGGCCAGGGAATTTCCGACGATTCCCGGGAGCCACGCCACGTTGGATACTTGGGCGAGGCTCTGGTCCTTTCGGATATCTTCAAACATCCTCTTACTGGCGTAAACGATGCCGTCGGTCCGCATCTTTCCCTCCCTGGGGATACGCCACCGGTAGTCGTCTATTTTCTGAACTTTCATGTGCATTACCTCGGACATATTTCTTTTACTCTTTCTTGGATTATCCCTATCCCTCAAAGGTCAAATATAATCCTTGCCCTCCACCCTCTCCTTTCCTCTTTCACCTGGATCTGATGATACGTCACCGCCTTGATCTCCGTCTTGATGACGTGTCGTTCCTCCTGAAAAACCTCCCCCCTTGCCCTTGCCTTCATCGTTCCATTGTGAAGTTCGTCAATGGAGAAGCTCTTAAAGAGCAGGCCGTTTACATCATGCAGGTAGAGAAGTTCTCCCAACCAAGTGACCATTAAATCTTCCAGATTTGAGCTCTCGATTTGAATGGTCCTCTCCGTGCTCTCTCTCACCCTCCGCAAATCGGTAATGATGGTAAAAAAGGCCTCCCCGGCGTTCGTGAATAACTCCTGTAAGTCTTTGCCGTAGACGAAGATCCCTAGATCGGCGGTATGATCCAGGAGCCTGAACTTTCTCCCTCTGACCAATGGATTTCCCCCTTCTTCGAGGCTTGAGAAGATTGTATATCTGCTCCCAAGCCCTGTCAATCCTCAGTGGATCCGGACTTTCCTCACTGTTATCGAGAAGACCGTTGTTCATGAGCGGGATTTAGATACCTGGGAATTCGGAAAAGGAGCTCTGAGCGCGAATTAAACCTCATGGAACGATGGAAGCTTGGAATAGTGGGTATCAAAACGAAAAAGCATTATTCTTGCCTAAGGAGCACTCCGTTTGAGGATCGCTTCGCTGAGGTACAAGGCAAAAGGATTTTCGGCCTTAAACCTCAAGTCCGCCGCGCGCGGACGGCCCTCTAACCTCTATCACGGTAATATGTAACCGTGACCCCACCATTCCAGTATTCCATTATTCCAATATTCTGGCTGGAGCGAGGCGAACTTTGGCATGGTCGGAAAAATATGTTGAGCGGCGAGAAGCGACTTCTCTGGAGGTCTCGGGTTACATCACGAACGCTGAGGTGAACGGTCCCATGGAATCCCTCACGCCTCATTCTTCCCCTTCGTCGGCCACTCCCCCTCTTTTGCTAAATGCCTCCTTGAACTCGTTCACCACCCTCTCCCCCAAGGCCTTAAATTCCTCCGGGACCATGATGGCGGCCCACCCCTTCTGGGGGATGTAGAGGCCGTCATAGGCCGTGTCGGAGAATGTCCTCACCATTACCGGAACGCCCTCCTTCTGTAGGGCCTGAGAGAGCAAATCCGCCTCAAATTTGTTTTCCACAACGAAGATCTTTACGAAATTGCCCAAGGATCGATCTCCTCCTTCCTCTTCCGCTCAACGAGGGGAATCTAGAGCCCGGGGGCATTGACCTCCCCAATGGAACGAAGCCGATTTTGAAATGGTATACCTCTAATACTAAGCCACAAGAAATTCAACCCGAAAAGATTTTTCGGTTGAAACCTCGTACTGATATCCGTATAATCAAGCCTGAAATCCATCTTGCTGAATCGCATATCGAGGGGAGAAAATGCCGAGAGCTAAGGAAACCTTTGATTCGAGGATGAAGAAATTACGTACAAAAAAAGGGTTATCCTTGAAACAGCTGGCGAATGAGACCGGATACAGCTCCCAGTATCTCGAGAGAATAGAGAAAGGAGAAGTAATCCCCCCGGTTTCAGCCATTATTCAGATCGCAAAGGCGCTCTCCGTGGAATCGGGCGCCTTCCTTTCCGCCGAGCAACAGAGGGCCTCTGAGGAGAGGAGGAGGAAGAGCTTCCTCGTCCGGACCGAGGCCTATGCCTACCAAACCCTTACGCCAGGGGCCGAGACCAAACACTTAAAGGCATTCCTCGTGACCGTAGATCCCCAAAAAGAACACAAGGGCGTCGATTATCACCACGAAGGCGAGGAGTTCATCTACGTATTGGAGGGAAAAGTGGAGGTAATGGTTGGAGAGGAGCGGAATGTCCTGAAAGCGGGCCAAAGCCTCCATTTCAATTCAGCCATCAGCCACAAACTGAGGAATTTGAGCCAAAAACGCGCCAAACTTATCGCCGTACTCTACACTCCTTAACGACATGGGCCCGTGAGGTGGAGGCCCTTCATCTTCTTCAGGGTTGATATCCCGGCCCCCTAAGGATTTCTCGTACCTTCTCCTTTAACTCTCCTAAATCCGCCGACTTAACCACGTACGCATCGGCACCCCAGCTCATGAAGTCGTTCTTGTAACTCGAATAGGCGGTATTCAAAATGATGGGGACATCCCTATATTCCCTTATAATCCTCCCGAGGGTCTCCATCCCATCCATCACGGGCATAACTATATCCAAAATGATCAAGTCGGGCTTGTCCCTGTCCAGCTGGTTCAAGGCCTCCCTGCCATTAGCAGCCAGCATTACTTCGTAGCCAGCTTCTGACAATTCGTCATGGTACAAAATCCGCTGGCTTTCATCGTCCTCAACTACCAATATCTTCTTCACGGGCGACTCCCCTTGTTCGAATACTCTTTTCCCTATTTGTTATCACAGATCCGATACGAAAATCAAGTCAAAACACTGTTTGTGGAACCCTCTTTACATCCCTTTCCTTGGGTTACCCAAGGGTTGTCTTGAGGGAACCAATTCCCTATAATCGTTTAATCACAGAAGCTCGGTGGGGCCGACGGTGAGGATTTTGGGTGCAACAGACAGACATGATGGCCGTTGAATCCCAAGGACCTGTTGAACGAATCACAGAGGTATTACGCCATGTCATTTCGGAATCAATGCATTCTCGGATTGTTCCTGTTTGCGATCATTGATGCCATCATCCCTATCCCTTTCGCCGAGATCATCCTCCTGTACGTCATTATCAAGAGGCCGGAGTGGTTTAGGGAAATGGTTGATAGAGCCTATAGCGGGGTATAGATCGAGATCAGCCCGATTTCATCGGGCGAATGCCGGCCTTGGCTTTTACCTCATCCATTACCTCGACGGCGATCTCCCCGCACCGCCTCGCCCCCTTTTCCAAGGCCTCCCTTACATAGTTCACATCGCCTTGAAGCTTCCTCACCCTATCCCGAATCGGGGCTAAATGGGCCATCATATCGTCATAGAGCATTTTCTTATGGTCCACACACCCTATTGCTGCCTCCCGGCAATCCCGATCTATGACCTGCAGGTCTTCCCGCTTTCCGAATCCAGTATGGATGGTAAAGATGTTACACCGATCCGGGTTTCCCGGATCAGTTCGGCGCTTTCGGGCCTCATCGGTCACCGCAGTTCGCAGCTTCTCCCAGATCTCCTCTTCCGGTTCCATCAATCCCACGTAGTTATTCATGCTTTTGGACATCTTCTTCTTCCCGTCAAGCCCCAGGATCCTGGGAGTTTCGGGGGGGAGGACCTGGGGTTCGGGAAAGGTCTCACCAAATCTCCTGTTGAATTTCCGGGCGATCTCCCGGGTGAGCTCCACGTGTTGGAATTGATCTTCCCCCACCGGGACGAAATGAGCCTTGTAGAGGAGAATATCCGCCGCCTGGAGAACTGGATAATCCAAAAGCCCCATATTGATATTGTGGCGGTGTTGTGCCGATTTTTCCTTGAACTGCGTCATCCGTTCCAACTCTCCGATAGGGGTAATACAATTGAAAACCCAGGCCAACTCCGTATGTTCTGGGACATGGGATTGAACAAAAAGGGAACACCTATCCGGATCCAATCCACAAGCGATGTTGACAGTGGCCGTCTCCAGGATTCGAGACTGCATCGCACCCACATCGAAGTCGATGGTAATGGCGTGGTAATCAACGATGCAATAGATACAGTCGTAATCATCGATCAAGGAGACCCAGTTCTGAATAGCCCCGAGATAGTTCCCGATGTGGATTTCACCCGTTGGTTGAATTCCGCTAAAAATCCTCTTCATCCCATTGCTCCTAGTATTTAACGGATTCCAGGACGTCATCCTCATACATCTTCTCAAACTGCAACTTGTGCTTAGCCTCCTCTTGGGCCAACATCTGGAATAATTTCTTCAGCTCAGGATCCTCGCATCGCTCAGCCGATCGCAGGTAGAAGTTATGGGATCTCTCCTCGCTCTTCATGGCATACCGGAGAATGTCAGGATAATCCATATCGCTGCTAAATGGAACGTCTTCCAGATACTCGCTGATTTTTAAATCGGGCACTTCACTAAATTGGTAACCCTTCAGCTTCGCCATATCCAATTCTTCCAACATCTTCTTGTGCCCCAGCTCTTCCTCCGCAAGCGCTTTGAACATCTTATCATTGCCCAGCTTTGCCCGCTCGCTGGCCATTTGATAGAAGGCGGCGGCATCGGCCTCTTTTCTGATGGCCTCTCTCACAATATCCTCAAAACTATCCAACCTCATGTCGCGCTCCTTTCTCTCCGAATTGGCCCCAAAAGGAACCACCCATAGCGGGATAGACACGTGTTCTCCCGGTTCTCATCATGTCCATCCGGTTAAACTCCTCGGGCCACTCGTTTTCCACCCCCGTGAACTCCGGCTACGGCACTATAAAAACCAGGTCCCCTCGTTCAACGTAGGGGTAGAGCTCCTCTATATCAGGGTTGAAAAGCGAGATGCAACCGTCCGTCCAATCGACCCTCGAACGATTGAGCTCCTCGGAATGGGTTCCGTGAATCCCGATGTCCCCTCCAACACCAACGCAGCTATCCCCCTTCAGGGGAATTAACCCCTCGGCGCACGCCTTTCTGTGCCTTTTCACGTCGTCCCAGGTTGGGTAATTGACCAGTATAAATCTCGACCACTTCTCATGGACACGCTTCGACACAACTCGGAAGATCCCCTCGGGCGTGCAGCAATCGCCCTCGTAAAGCTTCTGTTCATGGGGATTTTTCCCAACAACCACGGGATACACCTTCACGAACTTCCCCTCAAGATAGAAGAAGAGTTTTCGTTTCGCCTTCACGATGACCATGCTGGCCCAACAGGGACTAATCCCCTTCTCCTCACAGATCTTATCGATGGATTTCGTGCAAGCATTGGATGGACAAAGGGCAACGAGGAGGAAAAACAGTACGATGAAGAACATGTCAAAATGCCTCTTCAACCTGCCTTCTCTCTTTCTCCCTCCTCTCCTTATTGTATTCCTTTATCTCCTTTTCCCTCTGGAAGAGTTCAACCGTATCCACCGCGGCATATTTTACTTGCCCATCTTCCTCATAGTAGTAACCCTCCCGCCCCAAATCGCGAACTACCTTCCTTTTTTTATAGTTTAACGTCTCCTTGGTGTAATAGAAGAAAGGCCTGCTCCGCAGGGTCTTTAGGATCTTATCTTCGGAGATGATGGAACCTCCGCTTCGCGAAAGGGTTATCTGCAACAGGTCGTTATCCTTTTCTATTGCATCCGAGAGGGAAAGGAGATCGGTCGACCTGGTGATTTCAATTCCCTTGGTGAGCCGAAAGTCATCTTGATATTTGCTGAAGGCCTCCCATAGGGTCTTCAATTGCATCTCAAGCCTCTCCTTTTCCTCGATGGACTCGAAGAGCCCCCAGTCGACGATGAGCTTCTTCCCACGAGCATCGAACTTCTTTTCGTACTCCCCCTTCGTCAATCCCCAAAGGGATAGAGTGGGGAAAACGATGATGAAAACGGGGAGGAGAATATGAAGCCTTTTCATCTCATGCCCTTTGTGTTAAAACTATACCACAAATTCCCAAGCCAAGGTGGTATCCCATACGGAATTTTATCCGGGGAATCGGGACGCGGAACTAACCGACCATAGTCCCCCTCATCACTCGTAATGGAACAAAGAGGGCCCTGATTGATCGGTTTACTCACATTTCCTTGCTCTCTTCCTTTAATACCCTTTCAAGCCGACGGATCTCCTGCTGAATTCCCTCCTTCTCATCGCAGTACTGTAATGCCCTCTGGAAGTGCAACAAGGCATTTTTGACCTCCCCCCTTTTGTCGAAGTACGTGCCGAAATTCCGGTGAGAATTGCAGCGATCACCCCTTTTACCATAAACCATTGCCAGGCTGTAGTACAGGTCAACCAAGCCCGGATTAATCTCCTTTGCCCTCAAATACGATTTGAGCGAACCATCCAGATCACCCTTCTCCTGAAAGGCCCGCCCCATGTAATAGAGACTGAGGATGTCCTTTGGATGGGCAACCAGTGATTCCCGCAGCGCGGAAACCGCATCATCCAATCTTCCGTTTAAGAAATAGCAGATACCCAACTCCCGGAGTACCCCCCCATCCTGGGGAGATAAATGCCTCGCCCGCTCAAGTTCCGCGATGGCGAGATCGATCCTCCCCATCTTCTTGTGGGCCAGGGCAAGGCCGAAGAGGGCATCCAAATCGGTTGGCCTCCCCTGCAGGATGGATTGAAAATGCGTTATAGCAGATTGGGTTTGCCTCTCTTCAACGAAAAGCTTCGTCTGGACTCGCTTCAGGTCTCCTCCATTCCCTCGTGAGCCCGCTACAGGAGAATCCCGTAATCTCTCCATGAGATAGCTAATTCGGTCCTCGATGCCCGGATGAGTCGAAAGGTAACTCGGGGGTGTTCCAGGAGAAACCAGGCTCATTTGATGCAATTTCCTCAAAAATGACACCATCCCCCAACCATCATAGCCCGCCTTCGTGACGTATTGAAATCCCAGTTGGTCCGCCTCCCTTTCATCCGCACGGCTATATTTCAACGCCAGGGCTTGGCTTGCGGCAACGGAGCCGGCCGTCATAGCCCCTGCAGCTTTTCCGCCGATAATCGCTCCTGCTAGGATTCCCGCCAGGGTCGCTAAACTCAATTTCTTCCCCCTCTCAATTCTCTGGGCGATATGCCTAGCCTTGATATGACCAATCTCGTGACCCACAACACCCGCCACCTCATCCTCTGAAGAGGCCATGATAATGAGCCCGCTGGCCAAGAAGATGTGACCCCCCGGGATGGCGAAGGCGTTGGGATCAGGGCTCTTCACCACATAGTATCGAAACTCGTAGGGAGTTCGGCCAACCTGAGAAACGATTCGTCCCCCTATTCTATCCAGGTATTGCTGAACGGTGGGATCCTGGACGACCTCCAGTTCCTTCTCAATTTGCAGGACCAACCTCTGCCCCATCTCCTCTTCCTTCTCCACCGATAATTCCGCATGGGCAATGGGCGAGATGGTTCTCAATAGGGCTCCCTCAAACCCGCTGAGCAAGAAGAGGAGTGCCATGGTGATGGGCAACCAGTGCCCTTTCTTGTTGGTCGCCATTTTCCTATGAACCCCTCTTGACGGCTTCGTAAAAAGTCCAACTGCTGCGTTACGCTTCATCTTTCGTCATTGCGGCGTACTGGTGTAAGTACGCCTCACTCCTCAAGATTCACAAGCCTTGCATTTGGACCTTTTTACTGTGCCGTCCCATTTTTGACTTTTTACGAGTTCATTCCTCTTGGCTTCTGATAAAGAAGAAATTACCAGCTCATATGCCGATGGATCAAACGGCAATTGCGTCCCCCAGAAATCCTCCCGGTTAGTCGGCCGTCCGCACCTCGCCCGATATCCGACGGAAAGACCGGTCCTCGGGCATCAGTCGGGCGATTTTACCTCCTCGGCCTTTTTTTCCTCGGGCCCCTCCCCCTTCTTCCCGAAAATCCTCGCCATGATAATGCCAATCTCAAAGAGCGCAAGGAGGGGAACCGCCATCATGAACTGTGTTGCCACATCAGGAGGGGTAAGAAACGCCGCCACGGCAAAGATCAACAAGATGACATATTTCCTCTGTCTGGAAAGGGTCTCGGGAGTGACAATCCCGGCTTTAGATAAGAATACGATGAATAAGGGCAATTGAAAAACAAACCCGAATGCCAGCAAGAGCTTCGTGCTGAACGAGAAGTACTCCTTAATGGCCAACATGGGTTGGATATTATGGGCGGCAAAGCCCAGGAGGAATCTAAACCCGAAGGGACAAACGACGAAGTATGCGAAGAGCGCCCCGAGCAAGAAGAGCAGTGATGAGAAGAATACGAAGGGAACGACGTACCTCTTCTCCTGGACATAGAGGCCTGGAGCGATAAAGGCCCAGATTTCATAAATGATGATGGGGGCGGTAAAAAAAATACCCGCTACGAGCGCAACCTTCAAGTAGACGAAAAAGGGCTCCGGGACCCCGGTAAAGATCATGGTGCCTTTATCCCCCATCGCCTTCAGCAGGGGACGTGATAAGACCTGGAAAAATTCCTCCTTAAAGAAGTAGGATCCGAAGAACCCGATGCCGACGGCAATTAAGCATTTAAGGAGCCGGCTCCTCAATTCCTCCAGATGAGCGGTGAAGGTCATCCTGGCTTCAACCATTGGGGACCGTTTCTCCTTCTTCCCCTCCCTTTTTCCCGGTTACCCCCACCTCCTCTGAGGCATCCGGCGAGGGAGCCACATCTTTCCTGGATTCATCTTCCGGCTCATCCTTGAGCTCTTCTCCCTCTTCCAGCCCAAACTCTCCCTCCGATTCGATGCTCACCTCCTCCCTTATGGTCTCCGTCACGTCCCTCAGCTCCCTGGTTTCCTCCTCGAATTCTTCCCTGAGGTCGCTGGTGGCCCGGCGGAACTCCCGCATGGCCTTTCCCAGACCCCGGGCTATCTCGGGAAGCTTCTTGGGCCCCAAGATAATGAGGGCAAGGCCCAAGATGACCAGGAGCTCAGGCATCCCTATGCCGAACATAGGCTCATTTCCCCTCTTTTTGACGACGAATTTATACCACAGGCTATACCATATTGCAACAACATCTCCCGACTCTGATCCACCATCAAGGCATCATCTGCGGCGTTGCCCTCGATCCCTCCTCCTTGCGGCGTATTGTTCCTTGTTCCATACGCCTCAGTCGTCGCTCCTCGGCGCCTTGCATCTAATGCCTTGCTGGTGATCAGGAATATTTCATAACCTGCTGATTTCAGTTTTGACGGCTTCGTAAAAAGTCCACCTGCTGCGTTACGCTTCATCTTTCGTCATTGCGGCGTACTGGTGAGTAAGCCTCACTCCTCAAGATTCGCAAGCCTTGCATTTGAAGCTTTTTACTTTGCCATTCCATTTTTGTCTTTTTACGAGTTCATCAGTCTTGATACCCAAATTAGACGGTTGATTTTGGCTGAGCCGTTATCCCGCCAGTGTTGAATTTTCAACCGGGGGATGATATATAGCTAACTAAATCTAGCCGGCATGGAACCGTGGCTCTCCTGCAACAGATTCGCTATGCTGTTATACTCCTGTTGATCATCGTCGTTACCGGGACCCTTGGATACACCCTCATCGAAGCATGGCCCCTGCTCGACTCCCTTTACATGACGATCATCACCATAACTACGGTGGGATTTAGGGAGGTACGCGAGCTCTCCGCAACCGGGAAGTTTTTCACCATTGGCCTCATCATCTGCAGCGTGGGCATAGTAGCTTACCTGGTAAGGCAGCTGGCAGGGGTCATTGTAGAGGATGAAATCAGAAGGCTCATGGGGAGGAGGAAATTGGAAAAGGCCATCAATAGGCTAAGGGATCACTATATCGTCTGCGGTCATGGACGCATCGGCAGCTATATCTGTGAGGAGTTCAGGGACGAGGGTCTCCCCTTCGTGGTTATCGAGAGGGACGAACACGTCATCCGGAGCATGGGGGAGGGATTGGTATATGTCAGGGGGGATGCCACCGATGAAAAGACCCTTATCGATGCCGGCGTTAAGAGGGCAAAGGCACTGATCACGGCGGTGGCCTCCGATGCCGATAACCTGTACATAACCCTTACTGCAAGGGGATTGAACCCGAATCTCTACATCCTCAGCCGTGCCACTGAAGAGAAGGCCGAGCGAAAACTGATCTCCGCGGGGGCCAACAAGGTCGTCGCCCCATACCTCATCGGTGCCCATCGGATGGCCATGGCCATAATCAGACCCGCCGTTGTCGAGTTGATGGAGATCGCCATGAAGCGGGAAAGCCTGCATCTCCAGCTGAAAGAGATCAAGGTCAACGATACGGCGAACCTTCCCGGCACCATCCTGAGGGAATCGGGGATCCGAAGCAAATTGGACCTGATCGTTGTGGCCATAAAAAAGGAAGATGGGAGCATGCTCTTCAACCCGGCCTTTAACACCTCCATCGAAAAGGGCGACACCCTGATAACGCTGGGGCAGAAGGCAAACCTGGACAGTCTCGCAGAGCTCGTCAAGTTCGAGGAAAAGAAGGGCGTCCCATAGAGGAGTTTAATCCGTATGGTCAAGAGACAGATCTTTACCAACGTTCCCTATGAGATGTTGCTGGCCCGGCTGGACTTTGCCATTCAAAACCGGTTGCTCCCGGAGATCTACTTCGATGGAAACGCCCTTGACACGGCTCGCAGTGAGGACGTAGTTCGCCTTGCCAACACCCTCTCCGAACACGAGATCGACGTTACCCTTCTCGGTCCCTACATGGACCTGAGCCCGGGAGGCGTTGATGTAAAGGTGAAGGAGGTAACCCTCGAGAGAATTGGGAAAACCATGGACCATGCCCTTCTCTTCAGGCCAAAAACGGTGGTCTTCCATCCTGGGTTCGACCGGTGGCGCTTCGAGGGATACTTTGACCTGTGGTTGAAGAACAGCATAGAGGCATGGAAGCCCATTGCGAGGAAAGCCAAGGAGATAGGCACCATCGTGGCTATTGAAAACGTTTTCGAGGAGGAACCCCAAACGCTGAGGGGCCTCATCGAGGGGGTCAATTCCCCTCACTTCCGCTTCTGTTTCGATACGGGGCACTATTTCGTGTTCGGTAAGGCCCCTCTGGGCCGATGGTTTGATCTCCTCGGCGAATTTATCGCCGAGGTTCATCTCCACGACAACCACGGGACCAGGGATGACCACCTTCCCCTGGGCGACGGCAAAATGGATTTCGATGAATTCTTCGATCTCCTTGGCCGCATTACCCCTCAACCGATTTTCACCGTGGAACCCCACAACGAGGCTCACCTATGGAGCAGCATCAGGGCGGCCGAGAAGTATCTCTTATAGACCCCTATTCGGGATGACCTCAGCAGAAGGAAGATATCATGCCCCATCGTATTGAAATCGGTTTCAAAAACCACATCCGCGATGCCCTCGGGGAAAAAGTTAGGAAGAGGATTCGGGATAATTTGGGGTTTGAGGTTCAATCCGTCAATACCATCCCGGTTTACACTATCGACGCCGATCTCTCCCCCGCACAACTGGAAATGGTTGCAAGTGGCCCCTTTTCCGACCCCATCATTCATGAATACGCCATCGATCGCCCTCTGGCTCAATCCTTCGATTGGCTCATCGAGGTTGGCTTTCGGCCCGGCGTAACGGACAATGTGGGAAAAACGGCCAGGGAGGCTATTGAGCTGAGATTGGGCCTTAAACTGAAGGAAGGAGAGAAGGCCTATACATCGATTCAGTACCTCATCAAGGGGAACCTGAAAGAGCCCGAGGTGGAAAAAATCTGTACCGGCCTCCTCGTAAACCCGTTAATCCAGCGCTTTGAGGTCATCCCCTGCCACCTGTGGAATGAGCGGAGGGGAATCGAAGCCACCGTCCCGAGAGTACGGATCGATCAAAAGATCGATGTACAGGAAATCGATCTGGACAGGGATGACCGAGCCCTACTCGAGCTCAGCCACGAGAGGGTCCTGGCCCTGAGCCTGCCCGAGCTGAAGGCCATTCGGGCCTATCTCAACAGAGATTCGGTCCTCCGAGAACGGGGACAATTCGACCTCGGGGGGAAAATCACCGACGTGGAACTGGAGGCCTTGGCCCAGACATGGTCGGAACACTGTAAACACAAGATTTTCAACGCCGTCATCGAATATACGGACGAGCGAGGCGAAGCAGAGGTAATTGAGAGCCTCTTCAATACCTACATCAAAGGGGCCACGGAGAGGATCAGGATGGAGAGGGGAAGGGAAGATCTCTGCGTGGCCGTCTTCGACGATAACGCGGGGGTGGTCAAATTCAACGACTCCCATAACCTGGTTTTCAAGGTGGAGACCCATAACACCCCTTCAGCCCTCGACCCGTACGGTGGAGCTCTGACCGGTATCGTGGGTGTTAACCGGGATCCCTTCGGCACGGGAAAGGGGGCCAAGCTCATCTTCAACGTCGACACGTTCTGCTTCGCACCACCTCATTACTCCAAACCCCTCCCTCCGAGGCTCTTTCACCCCAGAAGAGTCTATGAGGGGGTCAGAGAAGGCGTGGAACACGGGGGCAACAAGAGCGGTATTCCGACCATCAATGGTTGTGTCGTCTTCGACGATCGGTACGCAGGCAAGCCGCTGGTCTACTGTGGGACGGGCGGAATTATGCCTACGGAGATTCAAGGCGAGCCCACCCATGTGAAGAACATAGTACCGGGCGATCTCATCGTCATGACCGGGGGACGAATCGGAAAGGACGGAATCCACGGAGCTACCTTCTCCTCCGAGGAACTCCACGAGGAATCCCCGACCGCTGCCGTTCAGATTGGAGATCCCATTACCCAAAAGAAGATGACGGAATTCCTCCTGAAAGCCAGGGATTTGGGGCTCTACCATTCCATTACCGATAACGGCGCCGGTGGCCTTTCATGCTCCGTAGGGGAGATGGGCCGCCACATCGGGTGCAGGCTCGAACTGGAGAAGGCACCGTTGAAGTATGCAGGGCTCAACCCATGGGAAATCTTACTATCCGAGGCCCAGGAAAGGATGACCTTGGCCGTTCCCCCATCAAAGATCGAGGCCTTCCTCCAATTGGCCGAGAAGATGGATGTAGAGGCCACGGCCCTGGGAGAGTTTACCAACACCGGTAAATTCCACGTGCTCTACGGAGGGAAAACCGTCGGATATCTGGATATGGATTTCCTGCACCAGGGAGTGCCCAGGATGAGGTTGAAGGCCACATGGGAACCCAAGACCTTCCCAGAGCCCCAACTGCCAATGCCCGAAAACCTCACGGAGACCCTAAAAGAAATGCTCTCGCGGTTCAACATCTGCAGCAAGGAATACATCATCCGCCAATACGACCACGAGGTTCAAGGGGGAAGCGTGGTCAAGCCCCTGGTGGGAAAGGAAAACGATGGTCCCGGCGATGCCGCGGTTATCAGGCCGGTACTGGATATCTATGAGGGGGTGGTCGTCTCCAACGGCATATGTCCTCGGTACAGCGATATAGACACCTACCATATGATGGCCTGCGCTATCGATGAGGCAATCCGGAACAACGTGGCCGTTGGAGGGAACATCGATCACATGGTAGGCCTCGACAATTTTTGCTGGCCTGATCCGGTCCAGTCGGAGAAGACTCCCGATGGGGAATACAAGCTTGCCCAGCTCGTCCGTGCCAATAAAGCGCTCTATTGCTATACCACCGCCTTCGGTGTCCCCTGCATCTCGGGCAAGGACAGCATGAAAAACGACTACCTCATCGGGAACACCAAAATCTCCATTCCCCCAACGGTGCTCTTCTCCGTAATGGCGAAAATCGAAGATGTCCGAAAGGCAGTTACCATGGACGCCAAGACGCCAGGCGATCTCGTCTACGCCCTCGGGGAGACCTTCGATGAACTGGGCGGATCCGAGTACTATGCCATGATGGGGTACATTGGAAACGCGGTTCCCAAGGTGGATGCCACCAGGGCCAAGGGGCTCTATCGAAGGCTCAACGAGGCAACGGAAAAAGGGCTCGTCGCCTCCTGCCACGATTGCTCAGATGGGGGGCTCGTAGTCGCTTTAGCGGAGACTGCCTTTGCGGGGATGTTCGGGATGGAGATCGACCTTGGGAAGGTCCCCGCGACCGGGCTGGATCGCGATGACCTGGTGCTCTTCTCAGAGACCCAATCCCGGTTCGTTGTTGCCGTATCCCCCCACAGCAAGGACGCCTTCGAAGCGCTTTTTAAGGGCGTGGCCTGCGGCCTCCTGGGGCAGGTAACTTCGGCACCGGTATTCACGGTGACGGGCCTCAGCGGGCGGGAAATAATTCGAGCAAGTATCCAAGACCTGAAGGATGCCTGGAAGAGGCCCTTGGGAACGTAAGCATGAGAGGGCGTTAAATGACTGCCACTGATAGTGGAGGATTGCCGAGGCTCGCATTTGCCAATTGCGACGGCACGGTATATGATCATCCCTCCTTGAGGATGGCGGGCAAATCCGGTGACTCCTTCGTCGTCCCGGAGGTTGGGGAGCTCGTCGCCCTGCCCGAGGGGAGCCAGCTCTTTACCATGCCCGGGCGGCTTCCCGTGGGGTGGGACGAAGACGCGGGTGATTTCGTTGTTCTGGACGAAGTGGAAATTGGCCTCAATGAAACCCGCCCTCTCCCCCTCGCGGCATTTCTGTCCCCTGGGTATGTCCGAACGTTGCTTCCCGCCACGCAACTACAAGAAGGGTGGCCCATATTGCCCCTTTGGGCCTACTGCAGCGTAGGATGGCGGGATGGAAAATTCTGGATTACAGGGATCCAGGTAGACCCCAATCCCCATTGGGACCCGGTTTTCTTTCAGGACGACAAGGATTTGACCAGCAGGACGAAACGGTTCTTGAGAACCCACAAGGGGAATCGACTGGTAAAACAGCTTTCACGATGTGCCCTGGAGTACCACTGTTTTGCTGCCAAGAATGTCTTTTACAGGAGATGGGAATGTCCGTTACCCACCTCCCCCGTTTGCAACGCGGAGTGCATCGGCTGCCTCTCCTCTCAACCGCCGGAAAGCTGCACGGCCTCCCATGAGAGGATCGATTTCGTTCCCACGGTGGGAGAAGTAACCCAAGTTGCCCTTCCCCATCTCCAAGAGGCCGAAGGTGCCATCATCAGCTTTGGGCAGGGCTGCGAAGGGGAACCCCTTCTTCAGGTCGACCTCCTCGAGAAATCCATATCTGCCCTGAGGGATAAGACCGATAGGGGAACCATCAACCTCAACACCAACGCGAGCATCCCCCGCTTCGTGGATCGGCTCTGTCGGGCGGGGTTGGACAGCATGCGGGTAACCCTCAACAGCCCCGACTCCGAATCCTACAATCGGTATTTCAAGCCCAGGGGATATGGGATTGAGGACGTGACGGAGTCGATCCGCCGCGCGAAGGATTGGGGAATCTTTGTGGCCGTAAATCTCCTCGTCTTTCCCGGGGTAACCGATCAAGAGGGAGAGGTGGAGGGCCTCATCTCATTCCTTCGTAAAGCCACCATCGATATGATCCAGATGCGAAACCTCAATATCGATCCAGACCTCTATCTTCAGGCCATGAACACTCAGAGTGGCGAGGCCCTTGGAATATCGAACATGATGGACATAGTGCGAGGGGAGTTTCCCCATCTGAGCATCGGCTACTTCAACAAAACGAAGGAAGCCTTCCCGGGGAATTCTGCCTGATTGGTCGGCTCTACGTGTTGGGAAACGATTTAAGGTCCAGGGCGACATAAACTATTGACGGCTTCGTCCCATTTTTGACTCTTTACGAGTTCATCGACTATGAGGCCGAGAAAATTGGCGGTCAGGGAAAAGACATTTATCTCCAGTATTGTGCCGCCCACGGAACAGCTTGAACCGGCTTGGTGGTTTGCCTTCCAAGGGGATAAACTCCTCGTGCGGGCAAAAACATCCTCGGTCAGTATCCCCTGCCTCGTTGATCTCGAGGAGTTGGGGTTGACAGTCGCACGCCGACATTATCTCGGCCAGCTCGCCGGCCGCCATTCCTACGCAGTGGAACTGGATGAGGACATCGGTCCACCAGCGGGGATGGACTTTCAGGGCTTACGCCAGGTGTATGGTCTCGTCGACGAAGATCTATTCGCACTGGCCGGCCGTGCCCTGCAAATACTGGAGTGGGACAGCACAAACCAATATTGTAGCCGTTGCGGAAGTCGGATGGGAACCCACTCTACCGAACGGGCCAAGGAATGTCCTCAATGTGGCCTGCTCGCCTTCCCTCGGCTATCCCCGGCAATTATCGTCCTTGTCCAGCGCCATCACGAACTCCTGCTGGCTCGACCTTACCACTTCCCGCCTGGGCTATACAGCGTAATCGCCGGCTTTGTTGAACCCGGGGAAACGTTGGAAGAGGCCGTGGTGCGTGAGGTGCGTGAGGAGGTAGGCCTCGCCATCAAGGACATTCGCTATTTCGGCAGCCAACCATGGCCCTTCCCTCATTCCCTCATGATCGGCTTTACCGCTACCCACGCTGGCGGTGAGATCTCCCTTGATGACACCGAGATTGAAGATGCCGGCTGGTTTAGGGCTGACAGCTTGCCGACCCTTCCCGGCAAAATCAGCATCGCGCGAAAGTTAATAGATTGGTTTCTGGCGAAGCAGGGCGTGTTGGAAGGAAGCAACGGGGAAAAGCCGGGATAGTTCATCGCGTGATAACCCATTTCTCAACACCCACCTTATCGTTGAACTCTCGCCAAAAATCCCCCCCCGCCTCTTGCCAGCCGGCCCCGAAGCGGGCATCGAAGAACTCCCCCAGCTTTTCGAAGAGGCGCTTCCATCCCGGTACGTACTCCTGGGTTAAGACGTCTTCCAGGAACGGAACGATCTCCCCCAGTTTCTCCTTGGGAAGGTAGGTCCGGGCCCCCAGTTCGATGGAACGCCTCAAGGCTTCGGGCGTCAGGGCATGAGCCGTGAGCATTGCGACGGGATAATCCCGGCTCACCGCCTCTTCCAGAAGCTCGAAGCCCCGAACACCCATGATGTCCAAGATAACGAGATCATACGTCCAAGATGCCAATAACTGGCCCGCTTCCTCGCACGTGGTAGCCTTGTCGAGCCGACAATCCGGATAGGCATCCAGAATTTCCTCCTCGAGAACCATCAGCACATCCGGCTCGTCATCCACAGCCAAGATCCGTTTTTTGCTGAGGATCGATTTCTTCATGATATCCTCCCCTTGCCATGGGAACCCAGGGGAGGAATCCTGACCCTAAAGTTCGTTCCAAACCCCTGTCGGCTCACCAGGTTGATCTCTCCACCCATAGCCTCCACCAGGGCCTTGACCCCTGCAAGGCCGAGCCCGAGCCCCGGTACCCCCGGGGTTTTCCCCTGCGTAAGACGAACGAAGCGGTTGAAAATGGCCTCCCGCTCTTCATGGGGAATCCCTTTCCCGTCGTCCTCAATCGAGATGATCAGGTCTGCCTTGCCGCTAATTGATACGTCCACGCGTCTCTTGCGATACTTCAGGGCGTTGCTCAGAAGGTTGCGCAGGATCTGCTGAACCTTCCCTTGATCGTGAAAGAAGGGAGACGTGCGGTATTTTCCCCTGATGTCAATGAAGATCCCCTGCTCTTCCAGGATGCGCCGAAACTCCTGCTCATCCTTGGCGCGCCGAATCCCCTCCGCCAGAGGGGAAACGACAATCTCCACCGCATCCAGGAGTGATTCGCGGAGGGCCTTGGCAATTGGGAAACGCTCCTCTCTGAACAGGCCATGCTCCGAGCGCAAAATCTCCAGCATCTCCTGCAGCAGAGCCTGGGCTTTTCTGGTATTCCTCCAGATACGCTCAATGGTGTGTTTTTGCCGATCCGTAAGCGGGCCGTATCGATCAGTTTTATTGAGAAGGCTGGCTACAGACGCTGAGGCCACCGACAGAGGGCCCTTGAGGTCGTGGATGAGAAGATCGATTAAATAATCCTTCTCATTCATCTGCTTTTCCCCTTGTGCCAAAGAGATGTATTGAAGATTCTTTTCCCTTGCGAGAAAAGAATATCCACGATCAAATGTCCCTTGAAGGCCCCTCCCCTGAAGCTGGAAAGGACACGCAAAAGGTACTACCTCCAGAGGCCGAACAATCCTCCCGTCCGTGGCAGTGCGGGCATGATGAAATCTTCCCCGAACAGAGAGCCCGGTCCGTGGGGAGATGAGTACATCGTCGACTCTCCATTGAGAGCCCGAAGCCAAAGCGCTGGCCATAGACCCTTATCCTAAACAAGTCCAGACCCTTGCCTCCTGCGTTGAAGTCGTAGGGCCTCTTGGAGGAATACAGCTCAGCCTCTTGGGTCGGAAAGAGGCCCTCGAAGATATGCCTTTGATTCTCATCGGTGATCCCGACGCCCGAGTCCTGGACCTGGAGGAGGACCCGCTGCCCCCTCCGTTCCAGTAACACCCGTATCGTCCCCTCATCGGGCGTATTCTCGATGGCGTTCTTCAGGAGACCCTCCATGACTTCCTCAAGTATACCTTGATCCGTCAATACACAGAGATCCCTTTGCCCTTCCACCAAAAGATGGACGTCCCGATGGTTAGCCTTCCGCTTAACTTCCTCCAGTACCTGCTCGACACAGGGGAGCAGGTAGACGGGCTTCCGGGGAGGGTGCTTCTCCGGAAGAAGCTGGGCCATCCGTGCCTTGAGGAAATTCCAATGGGTTTTCAGGTCGGCGGGTATCTCCAGGGCATCCTCCAATCGTCGCCAAAGCCCGTCAAACTCCATATAAAGGGAGGCTTCCTGTACTTCCTGGCATGAGCGGAGGATCGAATCGGCCTCTCGCTGGATCTCGATGAGGCGATTCACGTGATTTTCCAAGATCTCGAACCATTGTTTCCGGTCGCCCGGTGGTATTGAGGCCCGGAGCTTACGCTTCAGGAGGCGAATGGTCCCTTGGATGACCGCCAAGGGGGTCCTGAGCTCGTGGGACAGGTGGTGAAGGGCCTTGTCTTTTGCTCGGTTGAGTCGCTCGAGCTCCCCCCGCGATCGTTCCAGGGCCTCAAACCGAGCCTTTTGGAGCTGAGCCATCTCAATGAAGACCGAAGCGTGGTTACCGAAGGTCTTGAGAAAGGTCTCGTCCTCCTTGGTGAAGACCCCGTCCTTCTTGTTGAGAAGTTGAATAACTCCCAAAGTCTCCCCCGCTCGATTATATATGGGCATGCAGAGCACGCTCCGGGTACGATATCCGGTGCGTGTATCGACCTCCTTGTTAAACCGCGGGTCCTTGTACGCGTCCTCCAGGTTGATGATTTCGCCGGCCTGAAAACAGGATCCCGCGAGGCCAACATCGGATGGTATACGAATCACCTGACCTTCCAAGCCCATGGCCACAGTGGACCAGAGCTCGTCGGTATCCTGGTCATGAAGAAAGAGGCTACAGCGATCTGCTTCTATGATCTCAGCGGCCTTCTCGGCAATCTTCAGGAGCATCCCATCGATCTCAAGATCGAGGCCAATGATCCGGCCGAGTTCCACCAGGGATTTCAGCCTGCGTTTACTATCGCGCAGGGACTGGTCCCGGGCCCTGTCCTCGGCCCTGCGGAGGTATTTCCTGCGGTCGTGAGGAAAACGGTTGGGATCAGGGCTCTTTCTAACCATGGCCTTCCCGCCTGAAACAGGTCGCGCGCATGGAAATGGTTAAACGTGAAACGGTATCTCATTTCAGCTCGGGAATACGAAATCCTGCTTAACACGGTTTTAGGAGGTTGTCAAGGAAAGTCGTGCCGGAGTTTCCTGAGTTTTCGGAAAACGGTCTTGTCCCTTCCCTTCAGTGGTTTCTAGTCGGTTGCCCGAATTCCCATTCGCTCAGAGGTCGTGTTTCCGGTTTTCCAGGGATTCCCAACTTTGAACTTTGACATTGACTCTCGTGTTCGTGATGATTACGACCGAAGATTGCGGACGGATGACCGCGGGTAAGACAAGAAAGACGGCCAACGGCAGAGCGCGTTAGAAGATCGTGTTCGTGCTCGTGATACGTGTTCGTGGAGGCTATTTCGCGCTCAGAGCTCCTTTTTCCATTTTTGACCAATGAAACCAATCAAACTAATACAACCAACCAACTCATTGTCATTTGTCATTTGAACTTTGAAATTTGCCTTCCGCCTCCACCCTCAAACCTCCGGCCTCCGACTCTCTTTCCCCTGTCCGACTGCAGCACTGAATACCGTTCACTCCAGGGAACCCGGGCAACAACCCGTTCTGAAATGGTAGCCGCGGTGGATATCCCACTTCCCCAGCACAATCTCGCCCAGGGACAGCTCTGTCCCGTCGAAACCAAGGAAACTCTAGGGCGAGGAACCTTGATTTCCCCTTTGGGGATTTGTTTTAATGGACTGACAGCTTTCCTTAAAGGAACGTTAGGAGGCATTATGGCTTCAGGCAAAAAACGCCGCATCACTGCGGAGGATTTATACCGATTTCAACTCATCGCCTCCCCTTCAATTTCACCGGACGGGAGGCACGTCGTTTTCTCCCTGGACTGGATGGATAGGAAGATTGAGAAGAAATACGCAAACCTGTGGATTGTGCCCACCCATAAGGGACCTCCCCGACAATTCACCCATGGCAATCAAAGGGATAGCCAGCCCACATGGTCTCCCGATGGCAATGAAATCGCCTTCCTTTCCAATCGAGGTGATGAAAAACAGGCGCAGATCTATATCATTCCCTTTTACGGTGGGGAGGCGCGTCAGTTGACCAAGGTAAAGGGAACCATTGGCGACTTTGAGTGGTCTCCCAATGGAAAACAACTGGTCTTCACCCTTCGCAAAAAGGATAGGGAGGAAATCGAACGGGAAAAAGACGAGCAGAAGAAGAAATTGGGGGTAGTGTCACGGCATATCACCCGCGTCTTTTTCAAGGAGGATGAGGTAGGGTTTCTTCCAAAAGAACGCTGGCACATATGGAGGATTGACGCCAAGACTGGCCGCGCAACACAGCTCACCGAGGGCGAAGTCTACGATGAATATGGGCCCTGCTGGTCGCCGGACGGGAGGGAAATCGCCTTCTGTTCCAACTGTAGTAAGGACCCTGATCTCGATCCCGATGCCATTGATCTATTCGTAATGCGGGCAGGAGGTGGGGATCTCCGGAAAATTGAGACTCCAGCGGGTCCGAAGGCAACCCCTCGTTTTTCCCCGGATGGAAAAGTGCTGGCGTATTTCGGGCGAGAGGGAAAAGGCCAGTGGTGGAAGCAAACGTGCGTCTGGATTGTTCCGGCTGATGGGAGCGGGAGGGCGGAAAATCTGACGGAGCAGTTCGATTTTAACGTCTCCAGTTGGACCATCAACGACATGGGGGGGAGCCCTCCCATGATGCCGCCCACCTGGTCCAATGACGGCAAAACGATTTATTTCCAAGTGGCACACCACGGCAATACCGTCCTCAAATCGATTTCGTTCCAGGGCAATGAGGGAAGCCTTCAAACGGTTATCGGCGAAAAGGGGGTTGTCGGGTCGTTCAACTTCAGCAAGGATGGAGGTAAATTGGCTTATTTCCACGCGGATATGGGCGATCCGGGAGGGATTTGGATCCGGAACATGGCTACGGGGCAATCGCGAAAATTGACGCGGGTTAATGAAAATATCCTCTCGGCTTTGGATCTAGGAGAGGTGGAGGAAGCTTGGATTAAGGGCACATCGAAGGACGACATTCATGGGTGGATTCTCAAACCCCCTGGCTTTGATGACGGGAAGAAATACCCCTCCATCTTGGAAATTCACGGTGGCCCCCTGGTGCAGTATGGCAACTTCTTCATGCACGAGTTTTACTATCTGGCAGCCCACGGATACGTGGTCTATTTCTGCAACCCCCGCGGCAGTCAGGGATACGGAGAGCAACACGCCAAAGCCATCGCGAACAATTGGGGCACAAGGGATTACGATGATCTGATGGCCTGGGCCGATTTCATTGAGAATAAACCATACATCGACAAAGAGAGAATGGGTGTCACCGGCGGTAGTTATGGGGGTTACATGACCAATTGGATCATCGGGCATACGGATCGATTCAGGGCCGCGGTTACCCAGCGATGTGTCAGTAACCTGATTAGCATGTGGGGATCGAGCGACTTCAATTGGGTCTTTCAAGAGGTATTCGGAGATGAATCGCCATGGGAGAACGTCGAGAACTACTGGCGACAGTCCCCCCTGAAGTACATCGGCAATGCCAAAACGCCGACCCTTGTCATCCACAGTGAAGGGGATTTGCGTTGTGCAGTCGAGCAGGGAGAGCAGGTCTTTGTGGCTTTGAAGAAATTGGGGGTTGATACGGAGATGGTGCGGTTTCCAGATGAACCGCACGGCCTTTCACGCGCGGGACGCACAGACCGCCGCATTGAGAGGCTCAACCACATTCTGCGATGGTTTGACCGCTACTTAAAGGATAAAGCCGAATGAAGGGGATCATGGGGGCAGACAATCGGGGGTTTCTCCGGCTCCCGGACCGAAAGGTTAAGTGGATCTTATACTCATCCATTTCAACCGCAACAACTCCCCGCCTTCCCATCTCCACCGCAGCAGGAAGGGCCAGTAGTGGGTCCGCAGGTGACCTCTTTCTTGCCGGTTAGGGCAGCGCGAATCATGGCAGCCGCACACCCCACACCGCTGTCAACTGTAATCGCAGACGTCGGGCAGTTGCGCTGACAGGCCCCGCATTCCATGCATGCTTGGCTTTTCGCCAATTGGGCTGTCCGTTCTCCCGGTTCAAAGACCTCATGCGGGCAGACGATGGCACACATCCCGCAGTTATTACACAGCTCGGGGTCGTACTGAAGCGTATTGGAAGTATACGAATTGAGCATACTAGCTGCCTCCCATTCCCTGAATAAGTATAACCACAATTGCCAATACAATGCCAATCCCGAACGTCAACGCCATGACGGGAACATACGCGAACATCTCACGCCTCACCCCACTTTTGGACGTAAACGGCGTCGATCCGGTAAAGTTCAAGGCCAGGTAGGCCGTCACCGGGGGCATGGCCAAGAGAAAGATCAATGCCCACACGGCCCGTGACCACCATATCGCATCTGCACTGCCCAGAAGCATCCTCACGGCGAATGGAAACGCCACCAAACCACCCAGGATGAACCCCTTCACGCTAAAATCCGATGTAGGGAGCCAGGGAAGCAAGATGGGAAACAGGAGCACTCCCGCCAGGATAGCCGCCACCGCGGCCACGGAAGCAAGGAGGCCAGCGAAGAAAAACAGCACGACAGCCGCAATCGCCATGGGAAGCAGGACGTGAACCAGCTCAACTGGAATCAAAACGAGACGGTCGACTAAATTAAAACGCACTCGGCGCATCTCGGGTGTTGCTCGACGCGTCTTGAGGTATTCCGGCAGGTCCATCGCCCGAACAGGCCCGTACTCAACTATAAGCCCCGAACGCCTCTTTACCTCGTGGGCGGCAACTCCTGTCGCGCCCAGTTGGGGTAGAATCAGCATCCGGTGGCTGACGATATTATGGAGCCCCGTCAACTCGATCCGGTTTACCAACTCGTCAGTGCCAAAGGTCCCCTTACCGGCAGCGCACCAGACGTTTATCCCCTTGGTATCCAATACCAGGATATACCCGTCAATTCCCCTTAGTGCCGACCGCAGGGCGTCGAAGCTGAGCGTGTAATTAGCGGTAACAAAGATCGGCGAGTCCTTTGTCGGGTTACCCAGGGCGTACAGCCCCGGCTCAACCAGGTGCTGGTTGCGTTTGATTCCCCAGCGGGCCAGAAAGTGGTCCCAGCGGTTTGCCAACGTAATGGTACTTGAGGCCTTTCTCACGGAAAATCGTGCTCGGTGAACATCGGTATGGACCATCACCGGTCTCCTCAGTTTGGAATGGTAGGCTCCAGTCCTTTCTTTCGCAGCGGGGACACATACGCCCTATCCTCAGTCATGAACCACTGACGGGTCCGTTTGCATACCGCGACAAGCATGAGCATGGTGGGGACCTCAATCAATACCCCCACTACCGTGGCGAGGGCAGCACCTGACGCCAGGCCAAAGATCATCACGGACGTGGCGATGGCCACCTCGAAATGGTTGGAGGCCCCAATCATCGCGGAAGGGGCCGCGTCTTCGTAGCTCAACCGCAAGAGCTTTGCGAGACCGTAAGCCAACCAGAAAATGATATTGGTCTGGATGAAGAGCGGGATCGCAATCCACAGGATCGTGAGCGGATTCGAGAGAATAACGTCGCCCTTGAAGGAGAAGAGGAGAATCAGGGTAACGAGAAGCGCTCCTATGGTTACCGGCGTGAGAAGATGTAAGAATCGCTCCTTGAACCAGTGCTCCCCTTTTGCCCTGATGATCCATTTCCGGGAGAAGTAGCCCGCAACGAGGGGAAGCGCCACGTAGATGCCGATAGACAAAAGCAGGGCTTGCCAGGGAACCGGCAAGCGCCCGACGCCGAGAAGGAAACCGCCGAGAGGGCCGTACAGGAAGAGCATTGTCAACGAATTGATGGCAACCATGACGAGCGTATGACCATCATTCCCTTTCGCCAGGTACCCCCAGACCAGCACCATAGCCGTGCACGGAGCGATCCCGAGAAGGATACACCCCGCGAGGTAGCTGCGCCAGAGCGGTACTTCCAGAATCTTGATGCCATTGAGCAAGATGACCTTTCCATCGCCGTGCATGGCCCCGACGGGCAAATCAAGTCCGAATGGAACTTTCACGTGGTCCACGGCATGGGGGCCGATGAAACCGAGAAACAACACTCCGAGAAAGAAGACCGAGATGGCATACATGGTGAAAGGCTTGATCGCCCAGTTGACGAAGAGGGTAAGCCCAACGGGCTTGGCACTCTTCCCCGCCTTGACAACCTCGGCGAAATCTATCTTCACCATGATCGGGTACATCATGAAGAAGAGGCAGACGGCGATGGGAATCGAGACAACAGGGGCCTCGCCCACATACAGGGCCAGGCCATCCAGAAACCCCGCTACCCCGGGGGCCGCCCTTCCCAAAACGATACCAGCTATGATACACAACCCCACCCAAAGGCTCAGGTATTTCTCAAAAATACTCATCCCCCGTTCTTGGACCATTCCCACCTCCCGTTCATCGAGATTGTTCAGCCATCTCACACCGATCCCCTGGCGAAGCGCAGCTGCCGCGGAGCTTGAATTCCTCAAGCCTCGCTTCATCCCGTCTCAGGACCTCGTAATGGTCAAAACAATCCGCCAGGCACTTCAGCTGGCACGCATGTAGTGTGTTCCTGGGCTCGGTCAGCGAATAGTAAACCCAAACCGCCTCCCTCCGGTCGTCGACAAGGCCCGCATTTTTCAGGTAGGCCATATGGCGAGAGACATTGGACTGGGGAAGGCTCAGCACTTCCATGAGCTCGCAAATGCAGAGCTCCCCCTTCAGGAGGAGATGGAGAATCCTGAGGCGCGTCTCATCGGAAAAAGCCTTGAAGAACCGTGCTACTTCTCTCATGGCAACCTCCATGGAAGTCCTCCTATGATTCTTAACAGTATATCCGTATATGCACATATAATCATAAACTATTTTCAAAAAAAATCAACCCCTGTAACCACTCGCCCCGTGCTTACCAGTCGGATGTGATCTCCCTGGCAGCTAAAACGGGGTTACCCTTGACAAAATCGTAGATACTAATAGTATAGGTCGGAAGAGAAACCTCCCAGCCCCTAAGGGTTTGCGAGCATAATTCGAGTATGATGGCGGTGAGGGGCTTCATTAAAAATGCGGAACTCCATTTGTTCCAGTATGACCACAGGACACATTGTCATCCAGAATTCCTCTGAGTGTCATGTTGAGGAGCCTGAAAATGACCAAAGATGTGAAGAGATCCGAGGAAAAAGGCGGGAATGGGAATCCGAAAGTGTATGACGACCTGAGGGAAACTAACACCGGGGTGAACGTTAAACTGTTCTACAACCCGAAGGATGTTCCTCAGTTCGACTATGAGACATCCCTTGGCGACCCAGGCCGTTATCCTTACACCCGCGGGATCTACCCCACCATGTACCGGGGGAAGCTTTGGACGATGCGCCAATATGCGGGCTTTGCGACATCCGAGAATACCAACACCCGATTTAAGTTTCTCCTGGACCAGGGCCAAACAGGGCTGAGCCTCGCCCTTGACTTACCCACGCAACTGGGCCTCGATTCGGATGACCCGCTGGCCAAGGACGATGTCGGCAAGCTGGGGGTTGCCATCGACACCCTGAGGGATATGGAGGAGATGTTCGATGGGATTCCCCTGGACAAGATCAGCACCTCATTTACGATTAACGCAACGGCGAGCATAATTTTGGCCATGTACGTCGCAACCGCCGAAAAGCAGGGCATCGATCCGAGCAGGCTGCGGGGAACGATTCAGAACGATATTATCAAGGAGTATATAGCCCGGGGAACGTATATCTTCCCCCCGAAGCCTTCCATCCGGTTAATCGGGGACACCATCGAGTACTGCACTAAGCACATCCCCAGCTTTAATTCGGTGAGCGTCTCGGGAACCCATATCTGCGAATGTGGGGCCACCCCGGCTCAGGGCGTGGCCTATCCCTTCTTGACGGGGATTGCCTACCTCCAGGAGGTCCTCGAAAGGGGCTACGATATCGATGATATCGCACCGCTTCTCTCCTTTCACCTGATCGCCGGTGGTGTTCAGTTCAACTTCTTCCAGGAAATTGCCAAGCTGAGGGCTGCCCGGCGGTTGTGGGCAAAGATCTTGAAGGAGCGGTTTCACAGCGAGAGCGATAAAGCATTGCGCCTGAAGTTCTCCACCGGGGGGATGGGCGGAGGCATGGCGGAACAGCAGCCGCTGAACAACATTGCCCGGATCGCCTTCTACGCCTTGGCCGCAGCCCTTGCCGGATCCCAATCCATGAACCTCCCCTGCTTTGACGAGGCCTATGCCATCCCGACAGATGAGGCCATTCGGACCTCCTTGCGGATTCAACAGATTATCGCATACGAGATTGGGATACCCGATGTCGTTGATCCCCTTGCGGGCTCATACTATGTGGAGTCCCTTACCGATTTCTTTGAAAAGGAGATTGCAGCGGAGATGGAGCGAGTCGAATCGCTCGGCGGCATCCTCCGCTGTGTGGAAGACGGGACGATTCAAAAGCAGCTGTCGGATCAGGCCTACCAGGTCGAGAAGAAGTTCGAGTCCGGCGAGCTGATCAAGGTGGGGGTGAATCGGTTTCAGATTGACGAGGAAGAGCGCGAACTGGAGGTGTTTGAGGTGGACCCCGAAACGCGCACAAGACAGATCGGCCGGCTCAATCGGATTAAGGACGAGCGGGATAATAAGAAGGTGAAGGGGGCACTGGATGCGCTCAAGAAAGCCGCGATCGAAAGGAAGAACCTCATGCCCTCCATCCTCGATGCAGTCAGAGCATACGCCACGGTGGGTGAAATCGTGGGACATCTCAAGGAGATCTATGGGGAGGCGACTCAGATAAGTGTGTTTTGAGGGGGCGGCTGATGTCTTCGAGAAGACCTATCAGGGTTTTAATCGCGAAGCCCGGTTTGGACGGGCACGACAAGGGGGCCAAGATCGTTGCCAGGGGACTAAAGGATGCCGGAATGGAGGTGATCTATACGGGAATCAGGCAGACCGTCGATTCCATTGTGAGGACCGCGATTCAGGAGAGCATCGACGTGATCGGACTGAGCATCTTGTCCGGCACTCACCTGTCCATTTGCCAGGACTTGATGGAGAAGATGGCGAAGGAGGACATTCCGGATAAGATCGTTTTGGTAGGGGGGATTATCCCCAAAAAGGATGTGAGTAGCCTGAAGGAGATGGGGGTCAGGGAGGTGTTCAGGCCCACGTCTACCGTTGAGGAAATCGCTCATTATATCCAAAACGAAGTCCAAAAGAATTGAGAAAACCACGTAGAGGGATGGGGAATTGAGTCACAAAGACAAGATCAGTCTCCTGAGGGAGAAGAGAGAAGAGGCCAAATTGGGGGGAGGCCCCAAGAGGATTGAGAAGCAGCATAGCAGCGGGAAACTTACCGCCCGCGAGAGATTGGGCCTATTGCTGGATCCCGGGAGTTTCGTTGAGCACGGTATGTTCATTACCCCTCAGCCGACCTCCTTCGGTAAAATGGAGAGCAAATTCTACGGCGACGGCGTGGTGACGGGATCGGGGTTGATGGATGGCAGGAAGGTGTATGTATTTGCGCAGGACTTTACGGTAATAGGGGGTTCCCTGGGGGAAAATCACGCTAAGAAGATCTGTCTGGTGATGGACATGGCAATTCAGACAGGGAGCCCGATCATAGGGTTGATGGACTCCGGCGGTGCGCGAATTCAGGAAGGCCTGGGCCACTACGGGTCCATCTTTTACCGCAATACGCTGGCGGCAGGCGTAGTCCCCCAGATTTCCGTAATTCTGGGGCCATGTGCTGGAGGCGCTGTCTGTTCTCCCGCCCTGTGCGATTTCGTGTTCATGGTTGAGGGAATCAGCCGGATGCATGTCAGCGGGCCCCAGGTGATCAAAGCGCTGACAGGACAAGAGGTCACCCCAGAAGAGCTGGGTGGGGCAGGGGTTCATTTTGCCCGGAGTGGTGTTGCCCATTTTGTGTCGAAGACGGAAAATGATTGTCTGGGCTTGGTCAAAGATCTTTTGAGCTATCTCCCTTCCAACAACCGGGAACCTCCTCCCCGCGCATCCACCGGCGACCCTATCGGACGAAGTCAAAAAGACCTGGAGAATCTTATTCCCGAGGATCCCCAAGAACCCTTTGATATGAAAGAATTGATCCGATTGGTAGTCGACCATGGGGTTTTCCTTGAGGTCCAGGAGGGATATGCCCGGAATATCATCATTGGCTTTTCGCGGCTCAATGGCCACACCGTTGGGATTGTCGCCAACCAACCCCTCGTTCTCGGCGGTTGTCTCGATATCAATTCCTCGGACAAGGCTGCCCGATTCATTCGATTCTGCGACGCCTTTGGGATTCCCATTGTCAGTTTCGTGGACTGTCCCGGCTATCTCCCTGAAACCCAGCAGGAATACGGAGGGATCATTCGCCACGCCGCTAAACTGCTCTATGCCTATTGTGAGGCCACAGTCCCTCGCATCTCGGTGGCTATTCGGAAAATTTACGGTGGGGCGATATCGGGGATGTCGGTCAGCAAGCTCGTTGGTACTGACCTCACGGCGGTTCTCCCCTCGGCAGAGATTGCCATAATGCAACCCGAAGGTGCTGCTAATATCATCTTCAAAGAGGAGATCGAAAAGGCGGATGATCCCGAGGCGATGAGGCAGGAGAAGGTGAGGCAATATCGAGAGCAGTTCGCAAACCCTTACGTGGCAGCTGAGAAGGGGTGGATAGATGTCATTATTAAGCCCAGGGAGATACGGCCCTTTCTGATTACCTCTCTCGAACGGCTCAGGGGGAAACAGGAGGGAAGGCCCGAGAAGAAGCATGGAACAATTCCCCTCTAATGCTTCTCAAGGCCGATTCCAGAAGGAGGGATCATGTTGGAGAAACTCGACCACATAGGCATCGCGGTCAAAGACCTCGATCAGGCAATGAAGTTATACCGGGAGGCCTTCGGGATTGAACCTGACCTGGTTTACGAATCCTCATATACCAAGGCGAAGATCGCGTTTTTCCCCGTCGGCGAGGTCCGGATTGAATTGATCCAGCCGGTTGATCCCGAGAGCGTGGTGGGAAAGTTCTTGGAGAAGAGAGGCGAAGGCATTCACCATATATCGTACCGCGTAAAGGATGTTGATGGGGGCCTCGCCGAGCTGGAAAAGAAGGGAATTCTCCTCATCGATAAGAAATCGAGGAGAGTAAGGGAAAATGAGAGGGTGGCCTTTTTACACCCCAAGAGCACCAATGGTGTTTTGGTTGAGTTGATCCAAGAGGATCGAGATTTGGCGTGAGCACGAATTCCGGCTCTTTGCCCGGTGAAACCGCCTGCTTGTTAGCTCGGGGAGGTTTTTTGTGCTTAGGATCGTTGTTCAGTTGCATCCCGCTGGGGGCATCAAATGCGCGTGAACTGCTTATCGAGAGGATAGTTCCATGAGCATTCTGACCATAAGAGAACCCGGGAAAAAGGTATTGGCCACTGGTGCCGAGGCCTTTGCCAGGGGGGGTCTCGAGGCGAGGATCGGTTTCTTCGCCACCTATCCCGGTACCCCCGCGTCCGGGGTTGGGGATAGCATTGCCGAAGTCCACACGGAACTCGAGGGCTTTTATTTCGAGTACAGCATGAACGAGAAAATCGCCACAGAAGGCGCTATCGGTGCTGCATGGGGCGGAGTCCGCGCCATGGTGGCCATGAAGCTCGCCGGTTTCAACGTGGCTGCCGATACACTCTTCACCGTCACGAGGGGTGAGGTAAAGGGACTGGTTATTATCCACGGCTCGGATCCGGGCCAGCAGAGCTCAGGCACCGAACAGGACAACCGCTTTTATGCACCCTTTATGCATTTCCCCGTTCTGCAACCGAGCAGCGTACAGGAAGCCAAGGACTTTGTCCTTAAGGCCTTTGAGCTGTCGGAGAGATTCATCGTCCCCTTTATCATCGATGCACCCAGCGCCCTACTCCACGGTTCGGGGGAGCTTGAGCTGGGGATTCTGCCCGAGACTTTTCCTGCACGGGGTGATTTGAGGCCCCATTTCGTAAAGACGGTTCATGATATCAATTTGGGAAGGCCTGGCAGGCACAAGGTGCTCCTCATGAGGGAAGCGGAGGTTAGAGACTACATTGGGAACAAGGGGCTGAACAGGGTAGTGGAGGGGGGTGCCGACTGGGGTATCATTACCTCCGGCATGGCCTTTGGCTATACCATGGAAGCCTTGAACATCCTTGGGCTAAAGGATGTGCCAGTCCTCAAGCTCGGCATGGTTTATCCGCTTTCACCGGACTCCATAGGTGCATTCCTGAAACGGTTCAAAAGGGTCGTTATCATTGAAGAAGGGGAAGGCTTTCTTGAGGAACACATCAAGGCAATGGCGTATGATCTCCGTCTCGACGTTTCCCTGGTTGGCAAGGCATGGTTTTCCCCGGTCGGCATGTTGTCGCCATCGAGGGTTGCCATAGAGCTCAACAAGGGTTGGGGTTTACCCCTCCCGGAACAGTTTAGGCATCTTCCCCCGGAATTCATCGAGGAGACTGAACGGCTGGCAGGGTCGCTTGCCTTTCCAAGCGGCGGGAGCATACCCATGCCCCTTTTCGAAGCACCCCGGAGAATTCGAACCTTCTGCGTGGGATGCCCCCACCGGGCGGTTGCCTACGGTATCAAGAAGGCCACCAAGGGGAAACACGTGATCGGAACGGACATCGGATGCTATGCCATGATGGAGGGCCCTCCCTTTCATCTGGGAGACTTCAAGATATGTATGGGCGGAGGCATCGGGGCTGCCCAGGGCTTGAGCCGAAAGGTTCACGATACACCGGTGATAGCCTTCATAGGTGACTCCACCTTATTTCATGCTGGGCTGCCGTCGGTTTTGAATGCCGCCTACCATGATGCGAATGTTTTGCTTATCGTGTTGGACAACAGGTGGACGGCCATGACTGGCCATCAACCCACCCCAAGCACCCAGGAGACGCCCGCCGGTGAATCCATGAGGCACATCGATATTGCCAAGCTCCTAAGAGGCCTTGGTGTTACATGGGTGAGGACGGTTAATCCCTTCAAACCGGACAAGGTGGAGGCACTGATAAGAGAGGCCCTGAAGAGGCCTGGATTCAAGGCGATCGTCACAAAAGGCGAGTGTACCTTGCAGAGAACGAGGAGGCAGAGGATTCAGCGGAAAGAATCGGAGGTTACCTACCAGATTGACCATGAGAAATGCAGGATGTGCGATATTTGCTTTGCCGACTTCGGCTGCCCTGCTATCGCGCTCCGGCAAGGGGCGGATGGCTCCGACATATATGAGATAGACCCCGGCCTATGCACCCAGTGCGGCGCCTGTGCAAGCGTGTGTCCCTTTGGTGCCATCATAACCAGGAGGGGACAGAGGGAAACGGGATGAGGCATTTCAACATCATAATTTGTGGAGTTGGCGGCACCGGCGTAATAGGCCTGGGTGAACTGCTCAGAAAGGCGGCCATGCGTGAGGGCAATAAGGTCCTCGGGACTGAATCAAGGGGGTCGGGCCAGAGAGGGGGACCGGCCACTGCCTCCGTGAGATTTACGACCCTGGACAACGGTGGAGAGCACGATGATCGCACGGCCCTGTGGGCGGGCTCCGTCGGGGCTGGTAGCGCTGATCTCATGATTGCCACCGAGGCCGCTGAGGCGCTGAGAAATGCGCACTACCTATCGGAACGTTCAAAGGTCATTCTAAATACCTTCGCCCTCAAGCCCACCCAGACGAGGCAGGAAATAAAGGCGAAGAGCCTGAAATATCCCTCCATTGACGAAGTCGTCGCCATGCTCCGCAAGCTAACCCCCCACGTTTACGTGTTGAACGCCAGCGAGATGAGCATGAAGAAGTTCGGCACCTACCGTAGCACAAATCCCGTGATTGTAGGCGTGGCCCTCGCCCGGGGACTTCTGCCCTTGAAAAAGGAAACCCTGGAAAACCTGTTGAAGGGGGCAGCCCGAGACGCCCTGGAGTATGGTTATCGAAGCGCCAGCGGTTCCCAGTCCGAGCTGGAATTCCCGTAGATTGAGCTAGAAAAGCCTCTGTGCTTTCCTCCTCAACTCGGATCGAAAGTCGGGATGGGCTATGGAGATCAGCTCCTGGGCTCTCTGCCGGCGTGACTTACCGAGAAGGTTGGCGACCCCGAATTCAGTTACCACATAATCGGTAAATGTCCACGGCAGGCTCACGATAGTATCAGGCTCAAAAGTGGGCAGGATGCGTGAGATAGTGTCTCTTGAGGCGGTGGACCGCAGGACCGATATGGAGCATCCCCCCGTGGACAGAACGGCACCAATCCCGAAGTCGACCTGACCTCCTGCCCCACCGAACATCCGCGTTCCTATGGAATCAGCTGCAATCTGCCCGGCAAGGTCGATGGCGAGGATGCCGTTGATGGCTACCATTCGGTCATTGGAGGCTATCACGCGGATGTCATTAACGTAAGAGCTGTTCCGGACTTGGAATACCGGATTGCCATCAATAAAGGCGATATCCTCTTCCCTCTCGACCCATCTGAAGCCCGAACTGACGGACTTGCCAGGATCAAGGTTCTTCCGTTTTCCCGTGACAATGCCCCGCCTGATGAGGTCCAAGAGCCCAAGGCCAATAATGGGGGAATGGATACCGAGATCACATCTTTCATCAAAGGTTCCCAGGCCGGGAAGAGAGGCGGCCAAACCAGGTCCAAGCTCGAGGGTATCGCCATCCCGAACTATGGTTGCTACGTATTCCGCTATCTTCCTATCGATATCATCATGCTCCTGTTGCGGTTCTCGGATGGGGACTGGGATGTGCTCCACGAAGTAGTCGATTTCGGACACATGAATATAGTTGTCCCCGGCCGTCCGAACATTCATAGCAGGACTGTCACTCACCTCAGCGAGGATCTTTTTGGTCCGGCTCGTATAGTCCTTCTTATGGGAGAGGTATAACCCGAAACTGCAAAAACCGTCCTTATCGGGAGGGGAGACCACGATCATTACGACGTCTACGTCCTGGGCCTTCCGGCGAACATCATGCTCCCCCTTGAAACGGAGGCCGTAGAGGAAGGGGATGAGATCCACCCTCTTTTCATTCATGGCCTTTGCTCCCAAACTTGCGGGCTGAGTATCCAAGATGACATTGAAGGCTTCGGCGAAGTCCCCACTCAGCCATCCGAGGTCGTATCGAGGCATTCGGAGCAACACCGTAACATCTCTCAGTTCACCCCTCCGATTCATGAGGGCCCTGGAGAGGGCTTGCACCTCAGTACCTACGGGAATAACCACGGTGTCACCAGGTTCTATGACCCTGACCGCTTCCTCAGGGGACACATATTTCCCCTTGTATTCTTCTTGCCAGCTGACCATAGGCTCCCTCCTTTGCCGGTGCATTGCTTTATCCATCAGCTCATTCACCGGCTCCATTGGCTAAGATATGAACAGGTATTCACCCTTGTCAATATGGGAATTCGGAAAAGGAGCTCTGAGCGCGAATGGCCGAAAAAATATGGTCACTGGCTGTTGCCCATATCCCTGGAGCGAACATTAAAGAATTTTTGGTAACCATTTTTAGAGAAGCGAACCGGCAGCAAGTCTTGCCTTTGAGCTAGGATGGCGAGTCTTCGAAACGAAAGGCCGCCGATCAAAAATTCTTTTCAGTGAGCGGAATGGGTTTTGGGCAACAGCCCGTCAAGCGGCTAGGAGTGACTTTCCCGGAGATCTTGGGCCATTCGGGCAACAGACTAAAAGGCATTGATCACTCGCCACGGGGGGTGATACAGTTAGGGGTACTATCTTTACTCCCCATGCGGGTTCGCTAGAGGCTTTCGTGGGAACGAAAAATCGTAACACCATCCTCCTGATGTCCTGGCTGATGTACGGCCTGTTCTATTTGAATCGGCTCAATATCTCCCCCGTAATTCCCCTGATCCGGCAGGACCTCGGGTTTTCCTATACTCAAATCGGCTTTATCACCGCTGCATTTTACGGGCTCTATACCATTACCCAACTTCCCGCGGGATACCTGGGAGACCGCCTTGGTCCACGAAGGGTTATCACGTTCGGGGGACTCATTTCTTCGGTGGCTAACGTGGTCTTCTCCCAATTAGGGAGTCTTCCGTTTTTGGCTGCCCTCCATGCCCTCAACGGGGCCGGGCAAGGTGGAGGCTGGTCACCCTCGGGCAAGCTCCTGGTGAATTGGTTTCCGCGCCAAAAGCTGGGGACGATCCTTGGCATCTACACCACCTGCGTATCCGTTTTTACCATCGGAGCCTATATGGTCTCGGGTTACCTGGGAAAGCATTTCGGCTGGCGCCTGTCATTTATTGTGCCGGCCCTGATACTGGCGGCCTTCTGCCCTTTCTATTGGAGGATCGTCCGCGACGCTCCTGATCAAGTGAACCCCAAGGATTTGGCAAAGCCGGAATCTCCCAGGACCATACGTGGCGACTTCTCCTTGCTTATCCGCCACAGGCAGCTATGGATAACCTTTGTCTCCTTTTTTTGCCTTCTCTACATCCAGTTTGGGGGAATGATTTGGTATCCCACGTATCTCCAAGGGACTTTCGGCATCGACGTCTTTCAGGCGGGAACGCTGGTCTCAGTCTTCCCGTTGATGGGACTTCTAGCGAGGCCCCTGGGGGGTATCCTCTCGGATCGGCTCTTTCATGGAAGAAGGAAACCCTTGATCCTCTTGGGAATGGCGGCGATGACCGTCTGTCTCTTTTTCCTATTTGTTGCCAGGGAGTTGTGGTGGGCGGTTTTGCTGCTGGCGGGAGTTGGCTTCTTTTTTCAGCTCTTCAACTTCCTGTTCTTCACCCTTCCCAGTGTTATGCTCCCGCTGAACCTTGTCAGCACCGGCAGCGGCTTCCTGGATACCGGAGGTCACTTGGGGAGCCTTCTGGCCATGTTCCTATCGGGTTGGTTCATTGATCGGTTCGGTTCCTACCGGGTTATCCTCATGGCATTTTGGATCATGGGCGTGATGGGATTTTTGGCTGCCCTGTTCATCAGTGAAGAAAGGCGATCTCTGCAGGGTCCTGGAGAGGAGCGAGGAGAGCTTCCGGGCTGACCGCACGACCGCAGCACCGCGACACTGCAAAACCGCAACCGTGAACTTTAGAATAGTCGAAAAAATATTTCCGAGTTGCGAAGAGCGAGTTTTTCAGGAACCTCGATTTTACCATTGAAAATGGTTTACGCTCTCGCTTAATCTCTCTGCCAGGAGGGCAGGGGCCTTTCTTCTCTCAAATGCCGGAGGTTCCGTGGGAAAGACCATCGCGGAGAAGATCCTCGGGCGTCATGCCGGTCATGAGTTGAGGGCAGGGGATTTCGTCTTGGCAAAGGTAGACGTGATGATGGGCAACGATGGATCGCTCCCCCTCGTGTTTGAAGCCTCAAGGAAGATCCGGGAATTTGTGGTTAGGTCTCCGGAGCGCACCATCATGGTCCTGGATCATTACTGCCCGAGTCCCAGCAAAGAGGTTTCGCGGCTCCAAGAGGAGGTTCGCGGTTTTGCGAGTAAATATGGTTGTGTCCTCTATGATTGTGGGGAGGGAATCTGTCATCGGCTGATTCCGGAGAATGGGCACGTGCTTCCCGGCATGCTCGTTGTCGGAGCGGATTCCCATACCGTTACCTACGGGGCCCTGAACCTTTTCGCCACAGGGGTAGGCTCAACGGACCTGGCCGTTGCCATGAACTGGGGTATGCTCTGGTTTCACGTGCCCAAAACGATTCGCATTCACATTGAAGGCACCCTTCCACCCGGCCTCTATGCCAAGGATGTTGCCCTGCATATTGTCGGCTCCATGGGTTCAAGCGGGGCAGCCTCCCGGGCCATCGAATTCGGAGGAAGCGCCATCGATGAGATGGACATAGAAGGTCGCTTTACCCTCTGCAATATGATGGTGGAGATGGGGGCCGAAACAGCTATCATGCCCTTTGATGAAATGACCCATGGCTGGCTTGAACGGCTAAAGATCAAAGGGGATTACGAACCCGTAAAGGCCGATGATGATGCGGGAACTGAGAGGGAAATCAGCTATGAGATCTCCCGACTGGAACCGCAAATCGCCTTCCCCCATGAGGTGGACAATGTCCGACCCGTATCCGATGCGCGAGGAATCCCTATCGGCATGGCATTTCTCGGTACCTGCACCAACGGGGGCCCTGAGGATCTCAGGATTGCGGCCGGGATCTTGAAGAAGGGGAGGGTGCATCGAGGGGTACAGCTCATCGTCTCACCCGCGAGCAGAAGGGTGGTCGAGGAGGCCCTCGCGGATGGTTCTTATCAGATCCTCGTCGAGAGTGGGGCCATGGTCAACTGCCCGGGGTGCGGCCCCTGTGTAGGAGCCCATGGTGGAGTGCCCGGCGACAACGTCAATGTGCTTTCCACGGCAAACAGGAATTTCCTGGGGCGCATGGGAAATCGGGAAGCGAACATCTATCTCTCTTCGCCTGCGACCCTGGCAGCCTCTGCTCTCATGGGGGAAATCACTGATCCACGGGAGTTTTTGGCATAATCGTAGGGGGTATCGTGGGAGTCGCCCATAAGTTCGGGGATAACATCAATACGGATTACATCATTGCATCGAAGAGGAAGCGGGATACCGTAGACCCCCATAAGCTGGCCCAGTATCTGATGGAGGACATTCGTCCGGGGTTCGGTCCTCAGGTCAAGGGGGGGGATTTCCTGGTGGCAGGTAGCAACTTCGGATGTGGATCGGCAATGGAGATTGCCCCTCTGGTCGTGATGGCTGCGGGCATTAGAGCCGTCATAGCCAAGTCCTACGCGCGATCCTTCTATCGAAACGCCATTAACCTCGGGCTCCTGGTTCTCGAGGCGGACACCGACCCCATTGACGATGGGGATGATTTAGATGTCGATCAGTCCGGTCTCATCCATAATCTCACCAAGGGAGAGGAGATTCAAACAAGGCCGTTTCCATCCTTAATCAGGGAGATTCTTCACGCTGGGGGGATCATTCCTTATATGGAGCGGAAATTTGCAAAAGCCACCCCATAATCCTACCAACCCACTTTCGATGGGGAGAGCAAATCGAATGCGGAGGTTAAGACATGGCTTTGGGCGCTGATGATCACACTGAACTCCTCCCGTATGGCACGGGAGAAATAAGGGTCCAAGTACCGAACAAAAACTACCTAACGAGCATTACCCAAAGATTTCGGCCGAGCGTGGAGGATGAGGCCGGGGAAATCACGAGGGCTTTACAGCATCCAATTGGAACTCCTCCTTTGAGGGAAATGGCGAAGAAGGGAATGAAAGTCGTCATCGTCGTCAATGACGTAACGCGGCCCACCCCTAGCTTCAAGCTCTTACCCCCGCTCTTGCGGGAACTGGAGGCCTCTGGGATTCCGGATCGTGACATTCTCATCTTGGTGGCCACCGGAACTCACCGGGACAATAGGCCCAAAGAACTGGAGAATCTTCTCGGGAAAGGGATCCCGGAGAGGTTCCGGGTCGTCAACCACCATTGTCAGGAAGATGAAACGATGGTCGATCTCGGAAAAACCTCCCAGGGGGTCCCGATTGTCATCAATCGCCTCTTCTACGAGGCGGACCTGAAGATCCTGACTGGTTCCATTGAACCCCACCAGTCGGCTGGCTATTCGGGGGGGAGGAAGAGCGTCCTTCCAGGTTTGGCAAGCCTTGCGGCCTTGAGATCTCACCATGGTTATGGGATGCGTTCGCCCGAACCCGCTATGGGCTGGGTGGAGGGGAATCCCTTTCATCTATCCGCGGTGGAGGCTGCAAAAAAGGCTGGGACGGGCTTCATCCTGAACGTGGTTCAAAATCACAAGAGGGAGATCACCCGAGCGGTCGCGGGTGATGTGGAAAAGGCGTGGTTGGACGGGGTTCGGGCCAGCAGGGAAGTCTTCGAGGTCGAGGCTCCTGTGGATGTGGACATCGTCATCGCAAGCCCCGGGGGTCATCCCCGGGACATCAACCTCTACCAGAGCCAGAAGTCCATGGCAGCTGCAGAGCTGGTGGTAAAGAAGGGGGGGACGATTATCCTGCCGGCTGCCTGTCCCGATGGCATTGGCTCTGATGGATTCTACGAATGGATGGATGCCGCTTCTTGTCCCGAGGATGTCGTTGAACGGTTCATAAGGGAAGGGTATTCCATCGGAACCTCCAAGGCCTGGTTGTATTCCCGCTGTCTTATCAAGGCCGAACTGATCGTAGTATCGGATGCTCTCGATGAGCAGACACTGGATGCCATGTTCACCAAGAAGGCCTCAACCGTGGAAGAGGCCATCCGAATGGCGCTGAAAAGGCAGGGGAAGAATGCAAAGATCCTCTTGATACGCAATGCCGCCGACGTCGTTCCGAAGAGGAGGGCTTGATGCTTACTGAAGCCCGAACGGTAACGCTGAAAGAGAAAGACGGAGTCTCAATGGACAAGGAGGCTACACAGTTCCGGGGGAAGAGAGAGGTACACGTGGCTTCCACTCCTGAAGACAAGGTGTGAGGGACTGTGCACCCGTAAGTCAGTGGATCCCACCTTGACCACAAGGTCGGAGTATTCCCCGATGTAGGTCATCCGCTCCACTCTCCCTTTGATCACGTTGAAATTGCGGTCTGGTCGTTCCCTGAAAAGTTCGATGTGTTCGGGCCTGATGGATACGATCACTTCCTGGCCCTCGGCAAGGGTTTCTTCCGATCTGCCTACTATCTCAAGGCCGAGTGCAGGTGAGTGGATGACCCATTCCTCCTTTTCCGGGGGTTTTGATGCGATCTTCCCATGGATGAAGTTGGTCAAGCCGATGAATCCGGCCACAAATTGGCTCTTCGGACGTTCGTAAATCTCGCGAGCCGTCCCGATCTGTTCAATGACGCCCTGATTCATGATGGCGATCTTGTCGGAAATCACCATGGCCTCGGCCTGGTCATGGGTTACGTAGATTGTAGTGATGTTTGTGGATTTCTGGAGTTCCACGATCTCAAACCGCATCTTTTCCCGGAGCTTGGCGTCGAGGTTGCTGAGGGGTTCATCAAACAGGAGCGCCTGAGGTCTGGCCACGATTGCCCTCGCAAAGGCTACGCGCTGCTGTTGACCACCACTCAGCTTCGTCGGATAACGGCTCTCGAGGCCTTGTAACCCCACGAGCTGCAGGGATTCCATCACCCTCCTCTTAATTTCGTCCTTATTCAGTTTCTGGCGACGGAGGGGAAAGGCCACGTTTTCGAACACGTTCATATGTGGCCAGATGGCGTAGGATTGAAAGACCATCCCGAGGCCTCTCTTCTCCGGGGGGACGTAAACCTTACGTTCCGGCGAACAAACCAGCCTCTCCCCGAAATAGATCTCACCGGAATCCTGCTGCTCGAGTCCCGCGACGCAACGCAGGGTTGTGGTCTTGCCGCAGCCACTCGGCCCCAGGAGGGCGACGAGCTTCCTCTCTTCGATGGTTATCGTCAGGTTATCGACCGCCTTGATGGTCCCCCTGTCAAACGTCTTGGTTAGGTTTTGGATTCGGATGTCAGCCAAAGAGCGCCTCCCAGTAAATCTATCCTGTGGTTATACTCGAGACATCTGTACCAGTCAATCGGCGCATACCATAGATGCTGATGAGTGTTATTGCGATGAGCACCATCGACATAGCGCTTGCCCGCATCATATCCCCGTCTTCCCAGAACTCGTATAGCATGATGGAAACAACCTCGTTTCCCGGGCTGTAGAGGAAGAGGGATACCCCGAACTCCCTCAAAAAGATGATGAAGAGAGTCATCCAACCGGCCTGCACCCCCGGCTTTATCAGGGGGAGGGTTATCCGCAGCAGGGTCCCACCCCAGGTAGTACCGGCCACACGGGCGCTCTCCTCGAGCTCCGGGTGGACCTGGACGAGACTTGATGAGGTGGCACGAACCCCCACGGGAAGGAAGCGCGAGATATACCCCACGAAAAGGATCCCCAAGGTGCCGTAGAGGGCGAGGGGAGGCCGGATCCAACCCAAGAGGATTCCGACGGCGAAAACCACCCCCGGCACCCCCACCGGCATCATGGCAATGTATTCCAGGGTGTGTCTCCAAGGAGATTTTCCTCGATGCACCATGAAGGAGATGACGGAACTGATAAGAACGCAAACAGTGGCACCGAAGAGGGCGAGCAACAGGCTGTTCTTGAGGGCCACATAGGTGAGGGAATGTTCGGTGAACAGATACGTGTAGTTCCAAAATGTCAGTCGAGAGAGGCTGATCTTGACAGACCAGAACTTGACGAGGGAGCCGTAGGCTAAGGCGAACATGGGAAGAACGAAGACCACAATGCTGTAGAGGATACAGATCGAAAGAGTCAGGTATTTCCACTTTCCGAGTTTGATCACATCGGGACGATACCCCTTTCCCGTTACAGTCGTAAAGGCCCCCCTTGCCAAGAGTTTGCCCCTGATATACAAGAGGAGAAAGGTGAAGAAAACGAGAAGGTTTCCAATGGCTGCTGCCAGCGAGCGATTGATGGGCCATCGGTTCATCAGCTCATAGATGGTGGTGGTCATCACGCTGATCTGAGCGGGAGTTCCCAGCAGGGCCGGGATGGCGAACTGCCCGGCGGCGAAGACCATCGCCAGGAGAACGCCTGAGGTGATCGCCGGATAGACGAGGGGGAGGGTTATCTTAAAGGAGGTGCGGAAGATACCATGACCGGAGACTCGCGAGGCCTCCTCCAGCGCTGGGTCCATTGATCTCAAAGCGCCTGACGTAAAGAGAAAGACGTAGGGCGAATAGTAGAGTCCCAGGCAGAAGATAATTCCCCAAAGGCTGTAGACGTTGAAAGGTCCATATCTGAGGCTGGGATCGAATAACTGCCGGTAGATGAGGTTCAGGAGGCCGGTCCTGGGGGCCGCCAGGTTGATCCAGGCGATGGCCCCAATGAGCGGTGCCGTCATGAAGGGCACGACGGCAACGAGTTCGAACCTCCGGCGCAAAGGGGTGTCCGTTCTGGCGACAATCCAGGCCATGGGTACCCCCAGGATCAAACACATGAGCCCGGTCCCCACCGTAATGAAGAGGGTGTTCGTCAATCGTTGCCAGAGGACTTCGTCGGTGAAGATCTTCACATACCACGTGAGGGTATAATCGGGAGTGAAGGGATCGGTCCGGAGGCTTCCGAGCCAGAGCCATCCAACGGGATACAGGACCAGAAAGAGAACCAGGAGGGCAACCGAGGTCTGGATCACGGTGCCGAGGTTAATCTGCTTCAGGAGGTTGAAGAACTTCTCGGACGTCGAGATTCGGTCCATAGTTCTGATTGCTCTCACCGGAGGCGGTGATTAGCTCCCCGCCTCCAGTGAGTTGACAAGGGAAGGGTAAAGCACGGTCAGGACGGACCTATTTCTTTCGCCAGAACTTCGTGGCCTCCTCGATAAGAGAGGGTAATTCCTCAGTGAACTTGATCCACATCTCCGGGGTGAAGTCGTAGACCTTGATCTTATCGAAGGGATACATCTCTTTAGGATATGTTATGCCCGGACGGAATGAGTAGAGCCAGTATCCGAGGTTGTACATCTTCTGGCCCTCCGGCGAGAGGACAAATTCGATCAGGAGCCTTGCTGCATTGGGGTGTGGCGCGCCCTTTGGGATTCCGATTTGCCTGGGGTTAAAGGTTGTGGGCGAGGGAACGGAATAACCCACGGGTGCCCCTTTCTTTACCTGCACCGCGATCCGATCGCTCAACATCTCAAAGGAGATGGCACATTCTCCTGTGGCAACTGCATTTGCGGCAGCGCCATGGGCCTTGTGTACCACAAAGTCTTGTTCCCCTGCATTCTTCAGGAACTCCGTTCCATAGACGTCTCGCAGCATCTTGTACACGATCATGGGGGATGTGGAAGCCGTCCAGTCCGGCATGGCTATCTTGCCCTTCCATTTCGGATTGAGGAGGTCCTTCCACTCTTTTGGTGCCTCGTTTTCCGGCACGAGGTCCTTGTTATACATGATGAAGAGGCCGATTCCAGTCACATTTACATAGTAGTCGGTTTTCTGAGTCTTCGGGTAATGCTTGGCCTGCTCTACGTTCAGCTTCTGGAGCAATCCCTTCAACTGGAGCTGTAAGACGTTGGGGGAACCGGTTGTAACGACGTCACAGTAGATGTTGTTCGCCTTTATTTCTTCCATCACCTTGGTAAGAATTTTGTTGGATGTGGCGCGGTACTGTTCGCCGCTGATCCCAAACTTCTCCTTGAACGCCTTGAGCAGCGTATCCCCGGCCTCCCGAGAACCACTGTTATAGAGGCTCACCTTGCCCTCCTTCTTGGCAGCCTCAACCAGTTTGGGATCGAACGTGGTTTCCGCGAAGGCCAGCGGCAGCATCACGAAGAGCAATAAGACCGTTAGGGTGATCAAGACCATTCCTCTGTTCTTCTTTTCCATGGCATCTCCTCCTCTGATTGGATCCTTGTGGGCTGAAGCTTGTTACGGGCGTTGAAACCCACCCCACTGAGACCCAAATACCTCAGCATACCGGAGTTGTCAAGCATTTTTCCCTTTGACAAGGGGGTATTCCCTATTCTATAAAACTTCGCGTTAACTGGTCTTGCCAGCTATGGGCAAACATCGTACAATCGGGCCTGGGCTTGAAGGGGAGGAAAAAGTGCGGCGATATAAAAGGGGAATCGATATCGGGGGGACCTTTACCGATATCGTTATGTTCGACGAGTCTTCATCCGAGGAGGGGGAAAGAGCTCGATGCCCCCGAGGATGGGCGGGAGAGAGGTGAGATGGAGAAGCCGAGGTTGCTCATCATGACGAAGAAATTTGCGGAGGTCTCCCGGGAACCTATCGAGAAGCTCGAGCAAGCCGGCTTTTTCGTGGATGAACGAAGCTATGAGACGGTCAGATCCATTACCGAGGAGGAGTTCTGTGAATTGATCAAGGGATTTGATGTCCTCGTTGTAACGGGCATGTTCCCCGTTCCTCGTAGGGTAATCGAAGCCGCTGATCGTTTAAAGATGATCGCTATCCGCAGTTCCGGCTTTGATGGGACGGACCTCGAGGCGGCGCGGGAAAAGGGGGTTCTGGTCACCCACAACCCCGGAGCCAATGCGGATTCCGTTGCCGACATGACCGTTGGGCTTATGCTCACCGTCCTCAAGAAGATCGCCAAATTGGATCGCAAGATCAGAGGCGGGGGTTGGGAGCGTGAGAGGACCCTCGATATGTACGGGAAGGTTGTTGGAATTATCGGGATCGGTCGCATTGGCAAGATCGTGGCGAAAAGAGTGCAGGGATTTGACATGACTATCATTGCCAATGACATCGTTGAATACCCGGAATTCCTCGAAAGATATAAAATTGAAACGGTGAGCAAAGGGGAACTCCTGGAGCGCGCGGACATCGTGACAATCCATACTCCGCTGGATGCTTCGACCCGCGGCATGATCGGGGAAGAGCGATTGCACCTGATGAAGGGAAACGCTATTCTCGTCAATACGGCCCGAGGGCCCATTGTTGACTCAATGGCGCTCTACAAAGCCCTCAAGGAGGGCTGGATCGCCGGCGCGGGACTGGACGTCCACATGACGGAGCCACCGACTTTTCTTCCCCTCGTAGAGCTGGATAACGTCGTTTCGACGTGCCATGTGGCGGGATTGAGCGACGGCGCGTCCTACAACATGGCCTTGCACACGGTGGAGAAGATCATCGCCTATTTCCGGGGAGAAATGCCCGAATCCATTCTCACCCCTGGCATTACATTCCCAGGAAGACCGATGTTCTAGGCCTTTCGCGAGGAGAATGGGAAAATCGGTGGGGTGACAAAAGGGAGATGGAAGGATGAAAGTGAAGGAGGTTGGAGAACCGGGATTTCGTTACAGAACGGACTTTGAACGGCCCCAGGAGAGCATCATCATGGCCTTCAAGCATCTGATGAATGAGACGGGCTGCCTCACCGGGAATGTCGGTGATTGTCTGGGTAGGGGCGCTGCAATGGACTCGCGAATCAAAGGGTTTTCGCCCGGGATGAAAGTTGTCGGTCCCGCATTGACCGTTAAGGTCCCGCCGACGGACAACCTCATGATCCATAAGGCGCTCACCTTGGTAAAGCCGGGGGATGTGATCATAATCGATGGGGGAGGGGATCACTCGTGGGCTTTACTGGGTTTTCTCATAGTGCGGACAGCCATGAAGCTCGGAGTTTCGGGAATGGTCGTAGATGGAGCGGTACGAGATGCGGCTGAGATACGGAGGGTGGGATTTCCCCTTTTCGCGGCGGGGGTATCTCCTAACGGCCCCTTCAAAGAAGGTCCGGGGGAGATCAACTACCCTATCCAATGCGGGGGGCAGGTTGTGCGCCCCGGAGACCTCATCGTGGCCGACGATGATGGCGTGGTTGTGGTAAAAGGGGATCAAGCCGAGGAATGCATCCATAAGGTCAAGGAAGTCATGGAAAGGGAGAAGAAGCGATTGGCAGAGATCGAATCCGGTATAACCACGCGGCCGGGCCTCGATGAGATCATGAAGAGAAAGGGGCTGGAATGAGCGTGGGCCGGTCCCGAAGGTAAAGGACACCGAGGAGGATGATTATGTTTGAGATCTCCGAAATGGTCAAGCGAATTCAAGGATCCGAACGGTCTCAAAGGAAGATCACGGTCCCTGAAGGGGCAGTGAGAATGG
>Ga0209636_10000081_pt1 | contig 72338 bp, 81 predicted proteins | sample DeeMarSWOR152_54_FD_187464 | JGI IMG/M metagenome (GOLD analysis project Ga0209636, IMG submission 187464) | Marine sediment microbial communities from White Oak River estuary, North Carolina - WOR-1-52-54 (SPAdes) (version 2) | ecosystem: Environmental > Aquatic > Marine > Intertidal zone >...
CGCGCCTCGGCAATGAACTCGCGAGAACCACAAACCATCGAGCCCACCGGAGCCGAAAGCCCCTTGGACAAGCAGAAGATCAGCGAATTCACATTACGGGTTAATTCCCTGATGTTTACACCCAGGGCCACAGCAGCATTGAATATTCGAGCCCCATCGAGGTGCATAGACAGGCCGTAGCGGCTGGCCAGTGCAGCCACTGAGTCCATGTACGCAGAGGTCAGAGGAGAACCATTGCAACGGTTATGTGTGTTCTCCAGGCAAATCAGCCGAGTGCGTGGAAAGTGTATGTTATCGCTGCGAACAGCAGCCTCTATGTCCTCCAATCGCATTGTGCCATCAGGCTGGTTGGTGATGATATGGGGATGTATTCCACCCAGAGCCGACATGCCACCAGCCTCGTTGAGAAACATATGCGACTGATCACCTAAGATTACTTCCTCTCCTCGGGCGCAATGAGTGAGCACGCACATCAAGTTGCCCATCGTCCCGCTGGGGACCAGGACCGCCGCTTCCTTTCCCATCTGTTCGGCAGCCATCTTCTCGAGACGGTTGGTTGACGGGTCCTCGCCATACACATCATCGCCCAAATCGGCGTCATATATAGCCTTTCGCATCGTGGGCGTTGGCAAAGTAACAGTGTCACTGCGCAAGTCTATGGTCTTCATCAGCTACCTCCCAGGGAAGCTCACTACGCGCCAAAGCCGCGCTATGAACCTAGTAACGTTCCTGGCATAAAAGAGATCTCTGCAAACCAGATAGTTTGCTGGCTGCCTGCTTTCCGAGCTTTCTTGGTCGAGAATTACCCAACCCTCTCCATCTAGAAGAGCAATAAAGGGCTCAGACCTACATTTCTCACATTACGCTATATATTTAACATTGTCCAATGTCAACTGCCTGACCTCGAAAACATTGCCCCTTTGGAGATCAGGCAGTAAGTTTGAACTATGGGCCTCATTTTGTGAGAAACTGGCACAACCATTTTGATAATTAGGGAGGCTATCTTTCTAAATGTGACCTTTGCCTAGATCTCAGAAAATACCTTGATTGTATAGGAATTTCCTTTTTTGGACACAGATGAACACAGATTACCAGGATTTTCAGGTTTATGAATAATGATATTATCTGTGTACATCTGCGAAAATCTGCGTCCTATTTAACTTGTTTCCAAGGAGGACTTGGAGGAACTCAATCCCAAAGGGTTCTATGTGCATCTGAAGTAGCACAAGAAGGTAACAGGATAGATCCCAGTTGACAACAAGTGCAGGAGGTGCTAACCAGAAATCTGAAAACGGATCGACTACAGGTCTCTGGTAAATCTATGTGTGCCATCTCATTCGCGAGGCAAAACCTTATTCTCTACCATTTTGGCCATGGAAAAGCGTGTGATTATCGACACTGACCCAGGGGTGGATGATGCCTTAGCCCTATTGTTGGCCTTCCATTCGCCCGAGCTTCGGGTTGAGGCCATCACCACAGTGAATGGCAATGTTCCCTTGGAGCAGGGAACAACTAATGCCGCCCTGCTCCTAGATCTTTTGGATCCCAAGCCTCGGCCGATTCTAGCCAGAGGGGCCCAGCAACCTTTAGTGAAAGGCCTGATCAGGGCCCAGTCAGTACATGGCGTGGATGGTCTAGGGGAATTGAATCACTTTAAGAACGCGGATGGAAGCCTCAGATACCCTGAGCCTGAACTGCCCAAGTTTGTTCCAGATGCCACCGATGTCCTGCTGGACCTCTTGAAGCGTTACCCTGATGAACTGAGTCTTATCACCTTGGGGCCGTTGACGAACCTGGCAGAGGCCCTTCAAGCAGACGAAAAGGCTGTGAAGGGTCTGCGAGAAGTGGTTATCATGGGTGGGGCAATAGGGGTCCCTGGAAACATCACCCCTGCGGCGGAGTTCAACATATTCGTGGATCCACATGCCGCACACCGTGTATTTGGATCTGGGCTTCCCATCAAGCTGGTTCCCCTTGATGTGACTCAAAAGGTCTGCTTGGAATCGACGGACACCGAAAACCTTGCTCAGGCCATGGACGAGCCCTTGGGCAGGTTTCTCTGTGATTGCACATCAAAAGCCATGGAGTATACGGAGCAGGTGCGAGGGATGGCAGCGATCCACCTCCATGACCCTCTTGCCGTTGGGGTGGCCATTAACCCTTCCATGGTCACAACCACCCCTGTTCACGTGGATGTCGAGACACACGAAGGCATCACCCAGGGGATGACCCTTGGCGATCTCCGCGCCATCCGAGATGATCTAAAACAAGCACCAAACCTTCACGTAGCTCTAGAAGTGGCCGCTGAACGATTCCTCTCATTCTTTAAGGAGCGTCTATGCCAAAGGTCGTCGTGATCGGCTCGGCCAATACGGATCTTACCGTCAGGCTGGAGCGTCTCCCCCGATTGGGAGAGACAGTATCCGGAGGTGAATTCTATACATCTTTTGGGGGAAAGGGGGCCAATCAGGCTGTGGCTGCCCACAAGGCCGGCGCTGAGGTGAGATTTCTGGCCAAGGTGGGCTGTGATCAAAACGGAGATGCCATCATAAAGCATCTTGAGGCCCTCGGGCTCACCTGTGAAGGGATTCTGAGAGACGAATCCCGCCATTCGGGTGTTGCCCTCATTATGGTAGATCGAAGTGGCAATAATGCCATCGCCGTGGCACCCGGTAGCAACTGGAATTTGACGGAAGAGGATATCCACCGTGCCGAGTCCTTTATTGCATGGGGCGAAGTAGTCTTGGTCCAATTCGAAGCCCCCCTGCTCGCAGTAAGGGAGGCCTTGCGGTTGGCCAAGGCCCATGGTCTTATGACTGTCTTGAACCCTGCGCCGGCCCACTACGTAACCGAGGAGATCCTGTCTCTAGTTGATATCCTCACCCCCAATGAGACCGAGGTTGGGGCCCTCACCGGTGTCAGTGCTGGGGATCTGAACGAGGCCACCCGGGCTGGCAGGAAGCTTCTGGAATCCGGTGCCGGGCAGGTAGTCGTGACCCTTGGGAAAGAGGGGTCCTGCTGGGTTCAAAAAGATTGCGTGCAAGCCTTTCCCTCTTTCCCTGCAACAGCGGTTGATTCAACAGCGGCAGGGGATGCCTTCAACGGGGCCCTGGCCTGTGCCTTGGCCGAGAAACGTCCCATGCGAGAGGCTATCCGTTTCGCGAGCGCGGCCGGTGCCATGGCTGTGACACGGAAAGGGGCTCAAGACTCCCTTCCCACGAGGGATGAGATCGAGAAATTGCTCATGCAGTCTCAGGGATAGCACACCGGTTGGCCGCGTTTCGACCAAGGCAGCAACAATGGTCGTTAGTCAGACACTAAAGTTGACAAATTCTTTAAAAAGACACCCATACCCTTTCTTAAATTGCTGGTTTTAGGTTTGATAAATCGCTGTTGCTTTTTTCTTTAACAAACCGGTAATGCTCCCGTATAGGACGTGAGACCTTTGTTTTTCAATGGAATGTGAATGGAAAGATATGACGCTTGGTCTTAATGTGATTATTGGTTTTCTGACTATAAGATTAGGTTTAGTATTCCCCCGGTTACTAGAGCAGCCGAAATCATTACCCCTGCTGATTTAAACATATTTACAACCCCGAGCTCCCTGAGGAGAACCACAAAGGTGGCAATACATGGAAAGAGCATTGCCAGAACTACACTGGCTACCACAAGTTGTGTGGCGCTTAACGGGAGAGGAGCCAGCATACCGAGCGCTACATCCTTGCGCAGAAAGCCTATGACCAAAGATATTATTGCTTCCCTGGGTAGTCCGAGGAGACCGGTGACCACGGGTGCGGTAAAATCAGCGATGGCCTCAAATACGCCAAAGAAATAGAGCACGTTGATTAGCAGGATGGCACCTAGAATTATGGGGATAGCCTCTGCCAAGAACCCATAGATCCTCATCCACATCTTTTGTAACACTATTCGCCATGGTGGCAGGCGATAGGGTGGTATCTCAATCAATAGCTCGGGGCTGAAGCCTTTTACTAGATGGTGGAGTATAATTCCCAAAATAACCCAGGCCACAAATAGTGTACCATAGACAACGACTACATACTGTCCTCCGCGCTCGCCAACCAAGCCGAAAATCATCGCCTGTAAAGCAGCACAGGGAACCGCAATAGATACCAGTGTTGACGCAATAAACCTTTCCCTTTTGCTTTCCAGGATACGCGTAGCCATAACAGCTGGGACATTGCACCCAAGCCCAAGCAGAGTAGGAATGATGGCATATCCGTGTAAACCAAGCCAGTGCATAATGGTATCCATCAGCACTGCCAGTCGCGGAAGGTATCCGACGTCCTCAAGCAGACCAAGCACGAGGTAGAAAGAGATGATGTAAGGCAGGACCATGGCAAAAGGGACATAGAGTCCACTGGACAGCAGCCCAAAGGACTCAACAAAGTCCACTTCTCCAGCGGCTATTTTTCCGACTATCACATCGTGGAGGAAACCGCTCCCCCCCATGAGGTCACTTAAGCTCAATATTACCGGGGCCCAGAGGTGATTAAAGAGGGGGTCAAGGACATAGCCAATGAGGCTTTCACCAATGAAACGGATTACGAGAAAGGCACTGACTAGCACAGCTACAGCTATAATGCCCCCGGTCAATGGTTTTACACTGGCATCCTGCAGACGCTCAAGCCAGGTGTGATGGCGATGGTCAACACGCTGAACCTGGTCGATAATGCCCCCAATAGTAGCCCATCGGTGATCACGACTTCGAGCAGAAGTGCCAGGCGATGTAGCCTTGGGAATATTCTCCACCAGCTCCTTTATCCCCTCACCGGTTATCGCTATCGTAGGAATAACCGGGACCCCTAAGGATTCCCTCAGCCTTTCTAGATCAACATTTATGCCGCGATGCCTGGCGTCATCCCACAGATTTAAGGCTACAACTACTGGAATCTCTCTCTCTAAGAGCTGCAAGCTCAGGTAAAGACTCCTCTCCAGATTGGTCGCATTTACCACATTGATAACTATATCTCCGGTTTCCAACATCTGGAGGGCTATTTCCTCTGCCTCGGTGGTTGGCTCCAGGGTGTAGGTGCCGGGCACATCAATAACCTCAACCTTTTCTTCTCCCAGCTTCAGAAACCCCCGGGTGTAGCTTATTGTGGTGCCTGGATAATTAGAAACGGTTGTACGCACTCCGGTAAGACGCGAGAAGATGACACTCTTACCCACATTGGGATTTCCCACCAGCAGTATCTTCCTCATTGTATCTAATCTAACTCGACTATTATCCTGTTGGCCATGCCAAAGCCAATAGCTACCTGAGCCCTATCTATCTCGACCGTTACCGGCCCTCGCGCAATCATAGAGCTAATCTTTGCTATTCTTTTGCCGGGAATGACGCCGAGCGCATTGAGACGGTCGACCAGGCCAAATCCGCCTTGAATTCGAACGACAACACCACTCTGCCCGGGCCGCATCTGAGTCAAACTTACTAGGTTTCCGTGGGGCATAAATCTCATTCCTTTCCTGGTTTAAGGCGGGTGATCCTCATGACGTCTCTCTTTCTATATCCCTTATCTTGGCATCATATTCATAAGCGAACTTCTTCATTCTCTCCAGACACTTTTCCGTTGGCGCGCCATGTTTCCTGAATTCAGCAAAAAGTGCTAACCAGTCGTTCCCTCCCCTGGGACAATGCTCGATAAATTCCATAAAGTCCACAATCCTCTCAAGGGTAGCAGGGCTGACCGCATGCTCCATCTTGCAGGCATCTTCATCTGCTTGATCATGGTCTATCTGCAGGATATCAATTAAAAATCTCCTGAGAGTTTGATGCCGTTGGTCTATTTCGCTTCCAATATCAGAGCCTTTTCCTGTGAGCTCAAGATATTCATATTTTTCATGGTAGATCATGCCTTTCTCGCTGAGGTTTTTAAGCATGCTGGTAACAGTAGGCATCTTAACCCCAAGCCTTTTAGCAATATCCTTTACCCTGACAACCCTCTTTTCCTGAGAAAGATTATAGATAGCCTCCAGATAATCCTCCATAGTAGGGGTAACGGTTTTCTTGGAAGTGTTATTTAGGCCTTTGCTATCCATGACATTTAGCTTTATTTGATGCATCAAACTAAGTTTGATACGGCTAATTTTAACACCAAAAAAATAATTGTCAATGCTTTTCCATTTTTTTCTCCACCAATCCTTACTTTACTCAAAGTGTTGAGTAAATGTTAACCGATTGATAACACACATGGTTAAAGAGATTTTTTTCTAAGGGAAGCGTTCAGGTGCAGGATCAGACGCCGGGAGACTGGAGAAAGAATGGAGATGGAAGGAAGGCAGGGAGGGTTACCATAAAAGCCCCCAAGGGAATACCTATACTCCCTTGGGGGCTTTGCATCGGTAATTTTAGGATAACCGCTTTTTTAGCCATGAAGCTACTCTTGAACAGGGTTAATATTAGGAGGAGGATTTATTAAAAAGCAATATAGAACCGTGTATATTGTATGTCAAGGAAAAAATGACACAATATATTGTTTTTTATTCTATGTGGCCATTGGAAGGTTTATTCAGTGGAACAGTGACTTAAGGCTGAAGGCTGGAATTACAGGGCATAGGGCTTGGCGGATGGCGCAAAAGGCTTAAACCTGAAAGCGAACAGGCTGCCGGGCCTCCTGCCACTCCCTCCGAGATGGGAGTCAGGGTCGCGACCGAGAAGGGCAGGCTCGATGATTTCCTGAGGGGATTGGATTATCTGGTACCTTTTGAGTGATAATAGATTTGCCACAGCACTTGAATATTATTGATTGGTATCGGATATGCAAGCCTATGAATCCGAACTGTCGGGTGGAGTCCTCAAATTAAGTGTCAGTTGGAGGTCTTTAGTTTTCTCTCCTGCCCTTTCAAAGGCTTCCCTTGTCCTCACATCATGCCTGGAAATGAGTGTCCACGCCCGTTTAATTAACTCAACATCTTCCTCGGAAAAGTCGTTGTAGTAGAGGCTTTCTTTCTTGACTTTTTTAGGCTCAACGTATCCCGCACGGACAAAATAAATGAGCTTATCATAGGTCAGGCCATTGACCCGTTTCAAAACCCCACCGGCATACATACCACCACCGTATAATAGTTATACTTTTAGAACCGCTTCATATCCCCTCAAACAACCTTATGGAATGGCCCTGTGATCACTTACGGTTTTTATTGTAGATCCATGACAGAAGCACCCAGAGTTGTGAAACCAGGGCCCCTATATCTTCCCCTCCTGTGCCATATCGATACATTTATTCATCACGAACTTCAAGAAGATATCGCAGGTCTTTTTCCAGCCTTTATTCTGGACATATCGGTTGAGGTCCTCAGGATTGCTGAAATCACAGTGGCTCAGTGTCTTGCAGTCCGTGCTGCCAAATTCTTTCAGGAAATCCCGATAAAGCTCGCCTACAGCATGAATGGCCTTGTTTCTATCGCTTTCATGCTGCTCTGGAATACCCTCCCTCCCCTGACCACATCGAAATCCAATGGCGCTGCTACTGCCAATCAGAAGACCGCATGTGGTTGTTCCGGACAAAATAGCCCCCATATATCCTCCGGTAGCCCACGAATACCCTTCTAGGGGCAAACCCCACATGGCTTGCAAGCCTTGCAAGATGGCCTCAGCTCAGGTATAGAGATGCATCCTCTTATATGCTTTGGTCAAAACCTCCTCAAAAAACTCCTGATCTCTCATCATAACTCCTTTCGTATCTCGCATTAGATCTCGGATCATTATAAGGCTGATCGTTGGTGAGAATTCCCTTTTTGTGAGGGGGTATAGGGGTGATAAAAAATCCCTTTTTTTGGTGGAGGCAATATAGGACAAAGCCCATTGTGTGTCAATGGAAAATGCATCTCAAGATATGCCAGTTGCACTCTTTAAGGTCTCTGGATATCAACCAGACCCAAGTGGGCTGCAAGTCACTCAAGAAAAGAAATCACAGCATAGGAGGGATGAAGAGACCAAGTGCTCATTGCTGGCTGTCTGGAGTGACCAAGAGTTTCTGACCTGGGTGAATGACTTGTTCTCGGGTTATGTTGTTGAGGCGACATAGTTCGTCTACTGAGATGCCGTATTTTATGGCGATCCGATAGAGATTTTCCCCGGGGCGGACCTCGTGGTAGCGCCTTTCGGCCAGAGAAGGTGGTTTTCTTTGGATAGCGTATGGGGTTTCGGTCTTCGCGGCAACCGAGGCGAATCGTTTTTCCACCTGCTCCATCCTTTGGGTCAGTTTATCCATTCGTTCCGTCAGGGCCGTTACAGATCTATCCGTTTCTACCATAGGCTGCTGCGTCCCCTCTTGCTGCTTTTCGAGAAGGACGATTCTATCCTGCATCCCCTCAAGGCCTGTTAGTCTCCTCTCAAAGTGGTTAAGCCTTGCCTGGATAGCACTTAAATCAGCTGTAGAGAGCTCACCATCGCCTCCGGAGAATATAGCGATAAGGACGATCAAAAGGAGAATGCCTGCGCCCCCAAGAATCAAGGTCTTTCTTTGGGGTTTGAAACCAGGGGATGGTTGTTTGCGGGGTTGGATACCTTCATCCTTCCCTGTGTGGCCAACCTCATCAGCGATTTGTTCCTCAAACTCCGTCATTTCTTTATCTAAATTGTCGTCCATCTGCTTCTCCTTTCGGCAGGCTGATATTTGAGTGGCCCACCTTTTACTCAATTATAGACAAAAAGTGACAGTACGTCAAGGGTAACCAAATCCTTCGGGACAGACAAAAACCATCAGCCCTTCGGGGCGATATTCAGCGTTTTTCATCTACAACGCCATCTGAAAGAAATTCAATGGTATTAGAATCAGGATCTTCAAAATACAGCACAGCCTTTCCTTTATTAGGTCCTCCTGGAACAATAGATGGCTCGCCAGAAAATACCACATTATTCTTTCGTAAATTATCAATCGTAGCCTGGAAGTTATCTACCACGAAACACACATGCGCACTCCCGATATTACATGTTCTCGTGTCTATCTTTTTTCCTTTAGGTGATAAATACTGTATAAGCTCTACAGCACAATTAGAAGTACCAAGGTAAGCGACCCTCAAATCAGCTCCTTTAACACCTGTTACCTTCTCCGAAAACAATGGATCTCTCCCACCAATATCTAAAAGATTCAAGCCCAAAACCTTTTGATAAAATTCGACAGACCTTTCCAGATCACTTACTGTAAAACTCATGTGATTCATTCTTACAATCATGATTGCTCCTCCGCATAGGTTAAGGATTCTTTAAATCTTCCCATTAGGTTGTAGCTGGTTCTCCTTTTAAAAACCGGGGGTTGGTTACCATAACCAACACCTCTGTCAATGTATCATAACAATATCTAAAGCGTCTAGATTAGGAAAAAGAACCCGTCATAGCCCTTACCCTCTTAGATACTGTGATAGCGACGCAACAGTCCCTCTTGATGGTGATTATCGTCTTGTAATACGGTGTTCATTGTCGTAGGTATAAATCTTCTTTTTACATCAAGGTGACATAATGGTACTATGTTAAAAAGCCAAAAAAAGTCTGCCTGAAAGGAGGAAGATTTCATGAGATTGAGGCTCTTACTTTTGCTTGGTATAGTGCTTTTGCCCTTATCCAATGTTAATGCTGAGGAGTTGAAAGTGGCACATTTCCCATCCCTGATGTCCTCTCTCAAGCTTTCTGCGCCTCTCAGCTTATGTGGCGAAAGGGTCCCCATCGAGATACAGGAGATTAGGGAGAGGCTTGAAAAAGAGCTCCTTCTTGCCCTCTGGGATCGGCCCCAGGTGATTCTCTGGTTAAAGAGGTCCAGCCGATACCTGCCGTATATCGAAAAGATGCTTAAAGAAGATAATGCACCGAACGAACTCAAATACCTTGCTATTGCTGAAAGTGCTCTCAGGCCTCATGTATGCTCAAGGGATGGGGCAATAGGGTTCTGGCAGTTTATGAGGGATACAGGCCTGAGGTACGGCCTCACTATCAACGAACACATCGATGAGAGACGAAACCTCTTTGCCTCTACCCGAGCAGCGATTCGGTTTCTTAAGGATCTTCATGAAAAACTTGGATCATGGACCCTGGCTGCTGCTGCCTACAATATGGGTGAACAGGGTGTTGAGGCGGAGATTCTGGAGCAGGGAACCGATTACTATTATCACCTGTATCTCCCCATTGAAACCCAGAGGTTTATCTTTCGGATTCTTTCCGTAAAGCTGATCTTCTCCAACCCAGAAAGATATGGCTTCCAGCTCTCTGAAGGGGATTACTATCCGCCGCTGGAATTCGACCGAATTCACCTGAACGGTTTTCAGGATACCCCAATACGGATTATTGCCCAGGCAGCTAAAACCCATTTCAAGGTAATCAAGAACCTGAATCCAGAGATTCGGGGCCATCACCTGGTAAAGGGAAGTCATACTATTCTGATCCCAAAGGGTTCAGCAAAGGATTTTCACCCCCGATTTCACGACCTTTTTCAGCAATGGCTGGCATCTGAAAAAGAGAGGGTCTATATCGTCAAAAAAGGGGAAAACCTGTCTTTGATTGCAGATCGGTTCAATGTCCCGTTAGCGGCCCTAATTATTTGGAATAACCTTGATCTAAAGGCCCACATCTATCCAGGTGATCGACTGATCATCTATCGGAAAGAACCGGAGCAAATAGAGAATGACCAGGCAGTCCTGGAGGAGGGCAAAGAAAACCTATAACCTCTCCAGGAAAACCTCAGTACCACATACTTCCTTTAAGGCCCTGGTCACTTTCAGGATTTCATAAATGAGGGGTCCTGCAATTTTTACTGTGCCCCTGCTGCCATTATAGTTACCATTGACCAAGTCTTTTCAAAATCCAGATTGGTTGATGTGGGTATTGCTGTGGGCTATATGGTGCTTGCAGCCCATAACATGGGTTTAGGGACATGCCCAATCGGGCTGATAAGTGCCTTTGCTGATGAAATCAAGGTGTTGTTAAACATCCACGAGCAAAAGGATGTTATTATGGGTATAGGCGTTGGATATCCTGATCCTGATTCCCAAGTTAACCTGGCCAGCTCCGACCGCGCACCGATACATGAAGTAGCTCGATTTTATTAGGCAAGAAGCGCCTCTATATTCCTCTTCAATCTTTTCAACCCTGCCCTTTCAAATGCGGTCTTTCCAAAGGTCTTTTTAAAATCTCGCTCGGTCATTCCAAGAATAGTATCCGTGGATGGAAGTGAAACCATGGCAAGATCTTTTTTATTAAAAGGGCAAACCTCCTGGCAGACATCGCAGCCAAAAAAGGTAGTTCCCATCTTTCCGCCTATCTCTTTGGCGATATCGCCCTTTGACTCAATAGTCAGATAGGATAGACATCGAGAGACATCAATGTAAAAGGGGGCCTTCAAGGCCCCTGTAGGGCAACTATCAATGCATTCGGTGCATGACCCACACCTGTTTTCTGGCCCCCTAAAAGGAGGGATAGAAAATTCTGCTGTAGTCAAAATCTCTCCCAAAAAACAGTATGAGCCATGACCTGGAACAATCAACATGTTGTTTTTGCCGATAAAACCAATTCCGCTCGCCTCAGCAAAGCTCCTTTCAAGAATAGGGGCTGAATCAACACATATCCTTGAGCGGCTTCCAGGAAATATCTCTGTAATGAATGTGCACAGTTGTTTTCCCAATCTCCTCAATCGCAGATGATAATCTTTCTTTAGAGGTGTGCTATATCTTGAGACAGTGTATCCATCAGGGGTAGATGGCTTGCCTGCCGGGTATGGATATGCAAGTGAGATTATAGTCTTTAACCCATCAAGGAGCCTCTTAGGATCCCTGCGGATATCTATGTTCCTTTTCAGGTAGGCCATATCGCCTATTTCAGCCTCTCTAAGCCAGTGGAGAAAGAAGTCAAAGTAGATGGGTCTCTGTGGATTAGAAAAGCCTACCGCAATAAAGCCAAGTTCTTTGGCCCTGTCTATGAAAGCCTGGTCAACCACAGCAACCTGTTGTTTAAGTGCCTAAGGTATCTCGCAGCCGGGCTTCTTCCTGGTTACTCCCTACTGCTTACCTGCTTTGTCCAGCCCTTCAAGGAAATCCTTTACCCAGGGCGGATTATATATTATGACATAAGCAAGAAAAAATGCTGTTAGGGGTAAAAAGAAGACAACCAGGTCAAGCAAAATGATACCTAATGCTAACATAAGACGTTTTTGTGAGCTCATATGTATCTATGTATCATACCCCTTGTCTTTGATCAAATCTGGAGAAATATTGGTGAGAATCTCTAGACCCTGTTACAAGGTTTTCGGCCCCAGGTGGGCTAGATTCAGGTCAACCTTATTTGTTCTTCCACGCCATAAATGGCAAAATTTTCTTCCCAACAGGGTAAATGAACTTGACTTATGAAAATTGCCTTTGATAGGAATTACACATGAATGTTCTTGATTTTATCATCCTTGGGTTGATAGCCTTTTTTCTTATTAAGGGTATTTTCAGGGGCTTTTTCAGAGAGATATCTTCCCTTGCTGGTATCGTCTTTGGACTCTTGGTCGGCAATCATTACCATCCTCAGATGGCCGAGCTTCTAAGGGCCTATATTCCTTTCGAGAAATTCCTCCCCCTTATCAGTTTTATTTCGATATTCATCCTCACGCTTATTGTCTTTAATCTGTTTGGAATCCTTTTGCACAGAATTTTTAAGAGATTATTGGTTGGTTGGTTTGATAGAGGCCTTGGTATTGGTTTTGCCTTGGCTAAGGGGATTATCATCTCGTATCTCCTGATTGTGCTCCTTCTCATTTTCGTGCCCTCCGCGAATCCCCTGATATCCCAATCAAAGATGGCCCCTCTGGTAAAAGGCAGTTTTGAATCAATGCGCAGGCTCATATCGCCAGATCTCTACAAGACCTGGAGTAAGGAGCTTTCTAAAGGGCCAGAAAAAGTAGGTGAGGTAATCTCCGAGGGGAAAGAGGTGGTTAAGAGCATCCCAGAGGTTATTCCTGATAAGGAACAGTAGGATGGATTTAAATAAATTGCCTAAAGTGAACTAAAGCTATAAATCTGTTTAAACTTTAGGCATTTCAGGCACTCCTTCTTTTATGCAATGTCCGAGCTAGTGGTTTATACCAAATAATTGAAAGAATTAATAGTGGCAGATCACAGGATTGATAGGGTAATTATTACCGATGTTACCCTACGGGAGTACGGCCAGAATGTCCCGGCAGACTACCTGCACATCTTCACCCCAGAAATCAGGGTCGAGATAGCTTTGCGGCTCATAGATGCAGGTTTTGCCAATATTGAAATCCTCTCATGCGTTCATCCGCGGGTGGCCCCGGCCATGAATGAAAGGGCTCTAAAAAAGATTGCAATGGATCTTGGCAGGGTCAGTGGCGTAAATCTAATTACCCTTGTTCCAAATAAGGCTGGCTATAAGAATTTTCTTGCCCTTGACCTTGGCCCCGATGGTTACAACCATACCATGGGAATATTTTTTTCTGCCATTGAGGCCCATAATCTTGCCAATCTGGGAAGACCTGTAAAGGAGACGATTGAGGAATATGAAACAATCGTGAGAGATGCCTCTTCTCACGGGATAAGGGTTACTGCTTACCTCTCAGCTGCATTTGGATACAGTGACACGGAAAAAGCAGCCTTTGTGAAAGCGGATACTGATGAAATAAACCATTATATTGACCTGTTCCTTGATCTCGGAGTGGTTACCGTGACCCTTTCGGACCTGCAAGGTGTGGCAAATGAGAAAGAGACGGGGGAGATTTTCGAAGCTATCCTCCAAAAAAGAAAGAGAAGAGATACAGATAAACTGGCATATCACCCCCACCATGTGGTAGGTGAAAAGGCAATAGCCAACAGCAAAATCGCCTATGATTTAGGTATCAGGCGGTTCGATTCGTCCCTGGGTGGAACTGGTGGTTGTGTCACAGGCGCCCCCGGTAATCAGCCAACCGAGACCCTTGTTCATTTTTTTAATTCACTAGGGATTGATACTGGCCTCAATGAAAAAAAGGTCTTTTCCCTGACTGAAACGGTCCAAAGAAAATTGTACCACAAGATTCCCCTCGATATGGAGGCGTTCAGCTATCAGACAGGAAACACTAAATAGGCTGAATGCCAAGATCTGAATACTAGTACCGTCTATCTTCTTTCCAACACCTCTTTGGGCACCTCAGCCTTCTCCGGCCACCCATCAGGTATTATCTGGCCAGGTTTCTCTCCGAATTTATTCTTGTCAGAATGAAGCTTGGCCCGTTTGAATTCCTCCCTCGGCTCCTTGGGGATCCTGCCATTTAGGATGGCCTCCGATCGTAGCCTTCTGCCAATGGTCTTCTCCATCAGGGTTCCAAGCTCTAGGATCCTGTCGATATTGATACCCCCGATATCAATACCCATCTCATCTAACATGACACACATATCCTCAAAGGTGACCAGCCCTACGACATTGGGATCTCTATAGTAATAGGCACCGGTACCAGGAACAGGGGTTCTGTCAAGGAAATTGGTTGGCTGTCCACCGATGCCTCCCAGGCAGCCCTCAAAGATCTCAATGCCTGCCTGAAGTGCAGCCAGGACATTTGCCAGACCCCAGCCTCGAGTGACATGAAAATGGGACACATGGAGATCGGGGTTGGGAATCTCATCCAGAATCATGGAAAAATACCGGTATACCTGATCAGGCGGGGCAGAGCCGTCATGGTCAGCATGCTCAATATCATCGGCGCCGATAGAAAGCCAGCGCTTGGTGAACTCGACTGCATCTTCTAGTCTTGTCGGGCCAGATATGGGGCTTCCCCAGATGGTGCTCACGGTTCCACACATCTTGATACCGGCATCCTTGCATTTCTTGATGCAGCGTTCTGCCTCCTTCCAGTAGTCGGGAAGTGTTGTGCCAGAGTTTGCAAAGTGATGTTCCTCGTCGGTAGAGACCATCATTAGAACTCTATCAGGACCGTATCCCATTTCTTTGAGCTCAATAGCCCTATCCACCGCTGATTCCCTGATCGTGATAGCGGTCCATTCGATATCCTGTTTCTGCACACCCCGTTTGTTCAGCCGTTTTTCAAAGATATCGCCCCGGATCCCCTTAAGCACCTCTTCTGCATCCTTGAACTGGGGCATAACCCGGGGGTTTCCCAGATTGGTAACCTCAAGCCTCTTTACCCCTGCAAAGGCCAATTCCTGCAGGTAGTAGATCTTTGCCTCGGTAGGAATCCACGCCTCTTCATGCTGGATGCCGTCCCTGAGGGTTATCTCGGCAAGTTTGACCTTTTTGGGCATCCTTTTGTTGAGTTTAAAGATATCATATTCGCTCATGGTGTATTCTCCTCCTTTCTAACCCCTGATAGATCGTGGAAGCAACATCTGGTGGTGGGGACAGGCACTCAGCGGGTTTTGATAACAGCTTCTTGCAAAGGCAACACAGTAGTCGCGTAGCTGTGTCATGGGGACAATCTCATCTACCATACCAGTCTCTGCGCAATAGAGAGGCCGTGACTGATCTTGGTACTGCTGAGCAAGGGCATTCATCTTATCAATGATCGGTTCAAGGGGGTTTCCTGCATCCTGCTCCTTTACTAACCTCCGCGCAAAGGCAGCAACAGCAGCAGTCTCCCCATGCATGACATAGATTTCGGTAGTCGGCACCCCCAGGGTAAAGGCATTGTTCCTGTTTGCCTGCGGCCCTCCCATGATGTAGTGGGCAGCGGCTGTCCCCTTTCTCAAAACAACGGTCATCATTGGGAGCTCTGAGCTCTCAATGGAGTAGATCAGTGCCTGGCCGAGCCCGAGAAGCTCTGCCTTCTCAGCGATATCCCCAACATCTATGCCAGAGGTATCCTGAAACCAGATCATGGGGATCCTGTCCCTGCCGCAGAACATGACCATCTCATTCATCTTGATGAGCCCCTCCCGGTAAAACTTGCCACCGATGCCGAGATACTGATTCTCTGCATATTTAGGATATCCCTTGCCCAGAAATCCCTGCCGATTGGCAATGACTCCCACCAGGAAACCGTCTACCTTGACAAGTCCGCAGTAAACCTCAGGGGCATAGTCTGGCCTGTATTCCATGTGTTCGCTTCCATCAAAGAGCCGTGCCAGCACCTGTTCAACGCTGTAGGTCCTTTTCTGATTTAAGGGGACAATACAATTGAGATCATCTGGTGGATAGATAGGATCAGCAGGTTCTGCTACCCTGAAGACTGAGGGATCATAACCAGGCATACCTGCCATGCATTTCTTTAAGGCCCCAAGAACACCTTCCTCGGTATCAAACACCTCCCTCATAAAGCCGGTTTCATCATGGTGAATCTTGACCCCTCCCGGGGGAACCTGTTTGAATTTTTTCGTTGCCTCAATAATCGTCTCTGCACCCTCGAGATCAAATCCTCCCTTGGGAGACATGCCGCTAACAATGCCTCCTCCGCCCACTGCCATATTGGAGTTTTCGTGGGCAAAGATTATGGCCGGGCTGATTGCATGGTATCCACCGCCAGCTGGATTGGTTCCGTACATACCCACAATCACCGGGATACCCTTCTGGATGAGCTCAGCGTGCCTAAAAAAGGTCCTTCCTCCAGACCTCCTGGCGGCGTATACTTTTTCTTGTTCGGTCAACTTTACACCACTGCAATTCAATATCCAGACAAGGGGGATGTTGAGACGTTCTGCAATATCCTGGGCCCGAAAGACATGCTCTCTTTGACCGGGGATCCAGGCCCCGGCAAGCACCTTATTGTCTGAGGCAATAATTGAGGCGTATTTGCCTGATATCTTACCCAACCCAGTGATAACCCCTGTTGTTCCCTCCTGATTGAACTCAGGGTCATAGAGGCTGTTTAGTGGTAGAAATGTGCCAGGATCAACCAAAAGCTCAATCCTTTCCCAGGCTGTCTTTTCCCCCCTCTTGTGGACCTTTTCAACCGGGATACCTGCCATGTTTCTTTTCTCTATGGCCTGAACTACCTCCTGCTCAACCTGGGCTATCTCAAGGGCATTGGCCTGTTCCCGCTCTCTTTCATTTTCTCTGAGCTCCCTTCCTAGGGGAGTCATTTTTTCAAAATACTGTCTCATCTTAGCCTACCTCCTGCAATCTATAATCTGCTACGTTCTGTTCAAGTGTTGCTTTCACACCTGCACGGAATCTTGGATCCCGGTAAAGTCTGGCATCTGCCTTCATCTCTCTTTCAACAAACAGATTTTCATCAAATTGTGATGCCTCGTAACCCTCAAGAAGGCTGTTTAGAGCCTCTACGGATTGTGGTGCCAGGGGCCTTCCCATCTTGGCAATCTCCTCCTTTGCCTCTCGTAAGGACTTCCCCCACAGATGGGCATAATTCTCCGGATCCTTTCTTCTGGCTACCTCGCGGTCGATATCAACTTTTGTAGCCAGGGTCAATCTCTTTTTTTCACTTACCTTGGGGATTTCCCCTGCCGGGCACGTGGCAAGTTCCAATCCCTTGGGAAGCAACAGCATTCCTGTGTTATCATTGTGGGTATCTAACTCCTCCTGATACCGTGCCTTATCAGCCTCGGGATCATCGGTTTTCTGCCTCTTTGGAAAAGAAAAAGGAATAGTCACCACTACATTATAGGTCCCGATTTCTTTGAGCTGATTGGCCTCTACCTCCTTTGATGTCTTGGCCATATATTCCGCATTGGTGAGACCAGCCTTAACCAAGGTTCTGACTATTCCTGACCAACCCGGGATGAGGCCGATCGTGGCCTCACTAAAACACATGCCGCTCCGTGAGTCGCCGACTAAAAAATCGGCCATCAAGGGAATCTCTGCCGAACCACCAAACCGTGTCCCTCCTCCACAGACAGCAACGACCCTCAGATATCCAGCAATCTTTCTAATGCCTCCATGGAGGGCAATCCCCTTCTTTAACCGGTTATCTGCCCAGTCAAAGAGTTGGTCAATCTCCTCTGCTGAGGCCCCTTGTGCCTCCTTGTCCTTTTTCATCTCCAGGGTCCTGTCCAGTTTGTTCAGGCTTTCCTTGAGGTCTCCACCAGCATGGACAGGATCATTGGCTCCATAGAGTGTAAGAAATTCAAGATCATCCCTTTTCTCAAAGACTTTATCCACGCCCTCTAAATAGGCATCCAGTCCTGGGTTTCCAACCTGATGAACCGGTGGATTATAATAACAGAGAAGAGCACCAAGCTTTCCTCTGAAGCTGACTCGGTCAATCATAAGGTATGCCCTGCCCTCCGACCATTCATAGATGGGACCGAGATTTCTAAATTCCGGTATCTTATCGGATCTGACCAACCGTATTGGCCCTTTCATCATATACCTCCTTTTTATTCCGGTTGATTATTTATGCTTCCCTATATACAATGATTGTGATCCCTATTCAAGCACTATCAGTGAGTTTAACGAGGTATATTGGTTAACAGCTCCTACGTTGGTACTCATAAGATCTCTTACTATCATGCTTTCTTCTTTTTTATTGGTACCTTCTAAGACGTCGTGTTTGAGGATGCTTCTCATGTTATCCTATCTACAAACAGGTTTTATCGCTTTTACTTTATTGATCTAAGAGGTAGGGTCAATCAGGTATTTTACCCAAAAACAAAAAAATCACACTCATTTATGCGTGGGCGTGGCCTTATTTTGTGCCTATTCCCTATCTCTATTAGGTTGAAATACCTAACTAAAAGAAGTGTTGACCGCCTTAATCATTCGACCGAGCGCCCTGGGTGACACCCTGTTATTGGCTCCAGCCCTTCATCAAATAGCTGATAGGGTGGGGTTAACCTTGGTGGGGAGAAGACCGGGAGTTGATTTTTTAAGACCTTTCTTGGAACATTGCCTTGATTACGAAGGGGGGGGATGGCATACCCTGTTTTTGGAAGAACCTCATTGCAAGGATCTCTCCCTGCCGGATGTTGGCAGGGTAATCTCCTTTATTAGTGACCCTGATGGCAGGGTTAAAAAAGCCTTATGTAAGTGTCTCAAAGGCATCCCAATCTGTTCATTTGCACCCTTCCCACCTGAGCAAGAAAGAATCCACGTTGCACTATATCTCGCATCATGCCTCAAAAGATCTGGACTGCCTGTTAACCCTGAGGAGGCAGTAGAAGAGGCTGGGAGGAGGCCCTTGCTTGGAAAAAATAAGCCATCAAGATCGAGGGGCATGATTGTCTTACATCCCGGTTCAGGAAGTAAAAAGAAAAACTATCCACCTGAATTTTGGGTTGGCCTGATAAAGGGAAAAGACCTCGCAATATTCCATAAGAGAGTCTTGCTCTTAGGGCCTGCTGAAGAGGAATGGTATCAAACCTTTGTCAAAGGGCTATCAGGGACCGGAATAGAGGTTGTTGTTTCCCCTGATAGAGAGAGGCTGTTATCGTTGCTCAAAGAAACCTCCCTTTACCTTGGACACGACAGCGGTATAACACACCTGGCAGCAATGCTTGGAACGCCCACAGTAGCCCTTTTTAGAAACAGGGGCCACCTTCAGTGGGCGCCGTTAGGCCCAAATGTGACGGTAATTGCGGATGTGAAAGCGCCCGAGGTCATTTATAAGAGAATTAGGGAGGAATTCGCAAAGGTAAGATTTTTGCCTTGACTGACGTAGGGGGCTTAAGTATCCTTTTTTCAAATTGATTTCAGACGACACCAGTACATAACCTCAAGGGCGAGGGCTGCGTATGGATTTTTCATTATCAATGGAACATGAGATCCTGAGAAAATCGGTCCGGGATTTTGCTGAAAAGGAGATCAAGCCTGTAGCCGGGGAACTGGATGAGAAAGAAGAGTTCTCCTACGATACCATGAGGGCCATGGCCGGACTCGGTCTCTTTGGTATGTTTGTGAGCGAAGAGTATGAAGGCCAGGCAATGGATTATATCTCCTATATCATAGCCACTGAAGAAATTGCCAGGGTTGATGGATCCCATGCTGCTACCATTGCTGCTGGTAATTCCTTGGGTATTGGACCCCTTTATTATTACGGAAATGACGAACAGAAAAAAGAGTATCTCCCAAAGGCATGTAGGGGTGAGACTCTTTGGGCCTTTGGACTGACTGAGCCCAATGCCGGATCAGATGCTGGAAATACAAAGACAACCGCTGTTCTTGATGGAGACGAATGGGTAATAAATGGGAGCAAGATATTTATTACGAATGGGGCAACTGATATAACTGCTGGTGTCGTAGCACTGTGCAGGACAGGGACAAGGAAAGATGGCAGACCTGAACTAACGTCGATTATCGTGGAGCAAGGTTCTGCTGGCTTCGAGGCCAGAATTATGCATGGTAAGCTGATGTGGCGGGCATCCAATACGAGCGAACTATATTTTGAGGACTGCAGGGTGCCAAAACAAAACCTTCTGGGTCCAATAGGTGATGGTTTTCATCAGATGCTTGCAATCCTGGATGGGGGTAGGCTCTCCATAGCTGCCATGGGTCTAGGGGGGGCACAGGGCTCCTTTGATATGGCCATGAGATATTCCAAGGAGAGGATCCAGTTCGGCAAACCAATATCTAGCTTTCAGGTCAATGCCTTCAAATTGGCCGATATGGCAACAGAGATAGAGTGTGCGAGACTGCTCCTCTATAAGGCCGGCTGGTTGAGAGACAATGAACAGCCCTTTGGAAAACTCGCGGCCATGTCCAAATTGTACTGCTCTGAGGTCATGGGTAGGTGCGTTGATCATGCTGTCCAGCTCCATGGTGGTTACGGGTTGATGAAAGAATATGACATTGAGAGGTTTTACCGGGATCATAAGCTCTTAGAAATTGGTGAAGGAACCAGTGAGGTTCAGCGCATCGTGATTTCTCGTTTAATCAATGCGGTTTAGTTAAATGTTAGACAGGATTCTTGGAAGGGATGTTGCCAACTATGTTATGGCCCATCGGGGCCTGATAATCTTGACAGCCATTCTGAGTGCTATATCGGCCTTATTTGTCGTGGTACCAGCCTATCTCCTGCAGCCCCTTATTGACGAAGGAATGAAAAGCACAGGTGATCCTGTTGAATGGAGGATCCCCTGGCTCATATTCAGCCCTCCCTTTTCATTTGAGAAAACAGAGCTGGTTCTGGTAACCGGGATCTCATCGAATCGCTTGCTTATCCTTCTTTCCGGCGTTGCATTGCTTTCAGTAGTCTTTAAATCGATTACCCGGTATTTAGGTGAGCTTGCAGGAGCAGCCTTCTCAAACCGGGCCATTAAGACATTACGGATCAATCTGGCTGAAAAGTTTATCTCTCTACCCTTAACATTTTACCATAAGCGCAAGAGCGGGGAGCTTATAGCGAGGGCTACCGCAGACCTGACAGTAATGCAGGGCTATATAAGCAATATCGTTATCGGCCTTGTACAGTACCCCCTCACCGCAGCAGTCTTTCTTGTGTATCTCCTTTTGATGAATTATAGACTTACCATACTGACCATTATTGCTGTCCCCTTAATTGTTGGTCTGATTAGGCTTTTTGGCAGCAAGGTCAAAAAACATTCTACCAGGGTACAGGACTCAACAGCCGAGGTGACATCAAGCTATCAGGAGATTATTTTATTACTCAAGGTCATTAAGGGATTCTGTAGGGGTACCTATGAAGCCGAGAAATTCAGGGACCTTGCTGGCAACCTGTATAAGAAAATTATGCACTGGAATAGGTGGCAGCTTGGTATTGGTCCTATGATGGATGCAAGTGTATTCTTGCTTGCCCCCGGTATCTTACTGATAGGAAAGATTTACTTCCAACATACCTTAGGAGAACTTATTGCAATGCTTTATGCCTTTGCCGCGGCCTATGTCCCTGTGAAAAATCTGGCCAGGATAAATATCAATCTGAATACCCTTCAGGGTGCAACAAGAAGGGTCTTTGATATAATGCATACTGTGCCAGACATACAAGATAAGCCGGGAGCAAGGAAGATGACGAGATTTCAGAATACCATAGTTTTTTCTCATGTTGATTTCGCCTATAGACCAGGCAAACTAGTCTTGAACGACATTTCTTTTACAGTAAATGCAGGGGAAATGGTGGCCTTTGTCGGCTCAACGGGCGCAGGAAAAAGTACCCTCTTGGATCTAATTCCCAGGTTTTACGATGTATGCTCTGGCTCTATCACCATTGACGGAATGGATATCAGGGATGCAACACTGGAGTCCTTAAGGGGTCAGGTTGCTACGGTAAGCCAGGAGAGCCTTCTCTTTCATGATACCATAGCCAACAATATCAATCATAATGGAGGCCAATATAGCCAGGAAGCTATCGTAAATGCGGCCAAGATTGCCCAAGCCCACGACTTTATCATGGCCTTTCCATCCAAATATGATACAATTGTTGGTGATAGAGGAACACTTCTCTCTGGTGGACAGAGACAGAGAATTGCCATATCCAGGGCTATTATTAAAGATCCGGCTATCTTGATTCTTGATGAGCCTGCCTCAGCCCTTGATCCAGAGAGCGAACTCCATATCCAGGAGGCCATAGAGAACCTCCTTGGGCAGATGACCATCTTCATCGTGTCCCACCGCCTGAATACAGTCAGAAGGGCTGATCGAATATATGTTCTTGAGGATGGGAGGATTGTGGAGTCAGGTACACACCAGGAACTTTTTACCGCTAACGGCAGATACAGGGACCTCTATGATATCCAGTTTAGGCCCTGATGCCCCAGAGGCTTGGCAGTCTCTATTGTAAGGTGTGTTGTCTTCCAAAATCAGATGCACGTCTCGTTGACCAAAACTCCATGATATATGAACAACTTCCTTATAGATTTCGGGCAAACTCTAGAGGCCGCTTTTCTTGAAAGGCCAAACAGGTTCCTTGTCAGGTGCATTGCTGATGAACTGGGGGTAATTGATGCCTTCCTTCCAAATCCGGGAAGGCTCTGGGAGCTCCTTTTGCCCGGCGCAACCCTTTATCTCTCTCCGGCCACTCCTTCCGAAACGAGTTATCCTTCTGACAGGAAAACCAACTATACAGTCCTCGCTGTTCAAAGGAAAGGGCGCCCCATTTTCCTCCATACGCGTCTTACGAATCAGGTTGCCAGGTATCTTATTGAAAGGAAATTAATTCCGTCCCTTGAGGGGGCAGAGGTAGTAAAACAAGAGGTTTTTCACGGTAAGAGCCGGTTTGATTTTCTTTTGAGGGAGCATGCAAGGGATCTCTATTTAGAGGTAAAATCCTGCACGCTATTTGGTAATGGTGTGGCCATGTTTCCAGATGCTGTGACGGAAAGAGGAAAAAGGCATCTTCTGGAGCTTGCCGAGATGGCCAGAAATGGGATCAGGTCTATAATGTTATTCATTGTCCACTATCCCCATGTGAGATGGTTCATGCCCGATTTTCACACGGATTATGATTTCAGCTTGAATATGCTCAAGGTGAGGAATGATCTAATGATTCTCCCAGCAGCAATAGAGTGGAAATCTGATCTTAGTATTGGTCAGCAGGTTAAGATTTTAGAGATTCCCTGGGAATATCTGGCCCAAGAGATAGGGGACAGGGGGAGCTATCTTTTGGTCTTAGAATTAGAAAGAAGGAAGACCATAAAGATCGGCCGATTGGATACGATCATGTTTCAGAAGGGCTACTACATCTATGTTGGATCTGCAATGAGTAACCTTAGGGCCAGGATCAAGAGACACAGCCAAAAAAGAAAAAAAGGGCACTGGCACGTCGATTATCTCACCCCGGCTGCTGATGGCTTTCTTTCCATCCCCATCAGGTCCTCTCAAAGGCAGGAATGTGAGATTGCTCTGGCCCTTTCTTCAGTTATGAAAAGTGGGCCCTCTGGCTTTGGATCGTCAGATTGCCACTGTGTAACCCATCTGTTCTGGAGTGAGAAGGACCCCCTTCAGATGGAGGCCTTTCTTAATGTTCTTCAGAGATTCAGGATGAGACATCCTTGAAAAATATCCCGAAGTTCGCAGTGATTCACCAAGTGTGGGAAATGGGCTGGCTAAAGGGCCCACCAGTGTGACACGCTCGCTTTTCTTCGCAATGATAGGGTAAAATGCCGAAATGCTGATCTATAGTAAGGACAGCCTCTACAATCGCATCCTGGTGTATGAAGAGGGTTCCGTCCGAACACTGCGATTGGGGGAACCAAGCGCTCGGAAGCAATCCAGTATCGACCTCAAGTATCTCAATAGGCACGTATTGGAATATACGCAGCTCACCTTTGCCGGCTTGCTGCTGAACAAGAACCCGCAGAAGGTGCTTATTATCGGCCTAGGCGGTGGCGTGATCCCACGTGAGATGCATGGTTACTTTCCTGAGGCGGAGATCGATGTGGCGGAGATCGATTTGGAAGTGCTGGAAGTAGCTAAAAGATTTTTCTTCTTTCAACCGGATGAGAGGCTGCGCGTCTACATATCCGACGGTCGTGTGTTCGTTTGCCGACAGGCTGCCAGGAAACCTCGGCCGGCATACGATATGGTTATACTTGATGCCTTTAACAACGATTATATTCCCCTTCATATGGCCACGCAGGAGTTCTTGCAAGAGATGGCAGCCATCCTTGATCCGAAAGGCGTGGTAGTGGCGAATGTGTTTCGCAAGAACCCGCTCTTCGACGCGCAGTTTCAGGCCTTTCAGGCAGTTTACGGTCGGTGTTATGTGTTTTTTGGCAGGCATGTAACGAACGCGATACTGGTGTCTCCGGGGCCAGACGTTTTTGATCTCGAGCCCGACATGGCCCTCGAGTGTGCCAATCTGCTCCAGAGGCGACATGATTTCAGCTTCAGCATGAATACTGTCGCCCGTCAGTTCAAACCGCGATTCCAACCGAAGCGCAGCGCGCAGGCTCTGACTGACGACCACACACCGGTAAGTGGCCTGCCCCGCATTTTGCGTTAGGCAAGGAGCTAAACATTCTCATCTGCTGCTAAGCCCTTAGTGTGCATTCAACACGTTGTTTTATACGTATAAATGTTAACGGTAAGTAGGCAGAATTCCTTGAGATTTCCTAGACAGTGGGGTATGAGCTTAATTCATTGTGAGTCCAAGGCAGCTGCGAGAGAGGTGCTGGGCAAGGACTGTTATGTAAAGGCATGAGCCTGATTCTCCAGGCCCAATACAAAGGATGGTAGCAAAGTACCGGAGAATCTTCCAACTGATTTGACCTCAGGCCCCAGAATTTGATACTGTTATGATTAGATTTCGCTTTGATGAAGGTTGGTGGACAGCTGTTTTTAGATCTGGCAGGCTGTTCCCAGGTTTCCGTAGCATGAATCAAGTGCGATATATATTTAAAGGTAAAAGGAGGCAACCATGGATTATAAAAAGATGACAGCACCCTGTGGACTGGATTGTTTCAACTGTCCAGTGTACTTGGCAAACGAAAACGAGAAATTGCGAAACGTGATTGCCGAGACACTGAATATTCCGATTGAAAAAGCGGTATGTGGAGGATGTCGAAATGAGAACGGAACAATGGCCTTTCTCAATATGACCGAGCCATGTAATGTGTACAAATGTATCGAGAATAGGGGGTTGGATTTCTGCTGCGATTGTTCTGAGTTTCCGTGCGACCATCTTCACCCGTATGCTGACAAGGCATCCCAGTTCCCCCATAACACCAAGGTATTCAATTTGTGCTTGATCAAGAAAATGGGATTGGAGGCATGGGCCGAAGAAAAGGCAAAAAATGTGAAGGATACCTATTTCAAAGGAAAGCTCAAATTATAGTTTCCCCAGTAGAGTTCTGAAAGGGCTGGTAATGTTAATGGATAATGCTGTGTTTTTTGACATCTCTCGTCTACACGTTTTACCCCTGATTTGACTTCAGCCTCTAAAGTCTGATAAGGTTATGACCAGAGAAGATGTTCTTTCATAAAATTAGATTTATCGGAAGCACCAACTTTGGCAAGAGGCCTTTAATCTTCCAAAGGATAGACTTATGTGTTTAACCTACAATACTCTTTAACCTCATGAAGAAAGGAGAAAGGCTATGAGTTGTTTGCAATCCATGAGAAAGGCGACTGCCGGCCTTGTAATTCTGGCCCTTGCCTTCAGCATGAGCTGGGCACCGGCGCATGCAGCGATGGTGAGTACGGAACAAATCCTCAAACAAAACCAACAGAATCTTGATCGCGAGCGCCTGGATATGTTCCTCGATCGTTCTGACGTGCGCAAACAGTTGGAGGTTTGGGGAGTAAACGGTGAACAAGCGAAGGCATGGGTAGATAGCCTCACTGACCAGGAAATTGCGGAAATCGCCGCCCAGATCGATCAGATGCCCGCAGGTGGTAGTGCCTTCGGTACCTTGCTGGGCGTCGCATTGATAGCATTTCTGGTCTTGCTGGTAACGGACATCCTGGGTTACACTGACATATTTCCGTTCATAAAGGGGAAGAAGTAAAGAATGCCCGTCTCCGCGCTGAGTTGCGGTAAGACGGGCATAACCTCCCTCATGGTTTTCTTGACATTGACGGTCAGCTGTGCCCACCGCAGCCCTGAGCTGTATTCTGTGCCGGTGTCCGAGCTGCCGAGGCTCGTGGAGATCCCTTCAGTGCCTTTTTACCCTCAAAAGGACCATCAGTGCGGACCGGCAGCTATGGCAATGGTGCTTCGGTGGGCCGAGGTAAATGTGAGCCCTCAGGGTCTCGCTCCTGAGGTTTTTACCCCGTCAAGACAGGGAAGCCTGCAGCCTGCCCTCATAAGTGCCGCCCGCCGTCATAATCGGCTCGCTTATCCCATTAAAGGCCTCGAGGCACTGCTAAAGGAGCTCGCCGCAGGCCATCCGGTTATCGTCCTACAGAACCTCGGACTCCGGTGGATTCCCCGGTGGCATTACTCGGTGCCCATAGGGTATAATCTCGCGAAAGGCGTCTTTATCCTGCATTCAGGGCAAGAAGCGAGGCGGCAGGTGAGCTGGATGCTTTTCATGCGAACCTGGAAACGAGCTGATTATTGGGGGCTGGTGGTCCTACCGACAGGCCAACTTCCGGCGAGCGCCGATGAGCAATCCTACTTGAAGGCGGTTGTGGGCCTAGAACAGGCCAGACAATTTAAGGGAGCAGCCGCAGCGTATAGCGCCGCCTTAGAGCGCTGGCATTCTAGTCTTGGTGCCCTCATGGGACTGGGTAACTGTCGCTACGCCTTGGGAAATCTCATCGGCGCGGAACAGGCATTCAGCCATGCAGCCGAAGCCCATCCAACCAGCGGTGCAGCATTCAACAACCTCGCGCAGGTGCTCGCCGAGCAGGGGCGATATGCTGAGGCAATTCAGATGGCTACTCGTGCTGTAGCTCTTGGAGGACCAAACCAATCTCTGTACTTGCAAACACTACAGGAAATACGGGCTATGGGAGAAACTGGGCTAGAGTGATTCAAGAGATATATCGGTTTGTTCCTGTTTTGTGTCCGACATACCAATGGCAGATGCGAATCATCAAAATCCCGGATTTTGACTCGATTCTAAGCGTCGATTCTTTTTGACTTGAGGTCATTTTTAATTATCACCAAATTTTTTAGGGCCTAGATCTTTCAGCGTCATTTCCCTGCTTTTCATGTCTTATTTTTTCCATTTTTATGAAGAACATAAGGAGTGAGGGTATAATAAAGATCACAAATATAGAAGATATAGCCAGCCCGCCAAGGATGACACTTCCAAGTCCTCTGTAGATTTCCGAACCAGGTCCCGGTGCAACAGCAAGGGGAAGCATGCCAAAGATGCTGGTAAACGTGCTCATATAAATTGGCCTCAGCCTTGTCCTCGTTGATTCAAGGATGGCCTCACGGTAATCCATACCGTAATATCTGATATTGTTGAGCGCCTGATGAACAATCAGTATTGCGTTGTTGACGACGACTCCAACAAGTATCACAAAGCCGAGCATGGTCAATACATCAAGGGGCTGAGGCTGGATATACAGGTTCACCAGTCTAAGGCCAATAAATCCTCCTGCTGCTGCGAGGGGAAGGGTAAATAAAACGACAAGGGGGTAGATGAAATTACCGAACAACGCGGACATCAAGAGATAGATAATTACTGCGGCCAGGATGAAATTCCACTGAAGTGCCCTTCTTGTTTGCGTCAATTTATCAGCTTCGCCGCTCAATGTGATATTCACACCCTCTAGCATTCCCTGATTCTTAAGAAGGGATACCAATCTGTCACGGATAATATCCATTGCCTCTTCAAGCGATATGGTCTTCGGGGGTGTTACCTGCAGGCTAATTGTTCTCTGCCTCTCGAGGTGTCTTATTTGATCAACACCTGTTGATCTCTGCAACTTTGCAAAAGACGAAATGGGTACGATCTTGCCTTTCGGTGTCGCCACAGGGGCGTTGTAGAGTTCTTCAGGTGTGAAAAAATCCTTATCCGATGCCTTCAAAACAAGGTCAATTTTTTTCTGGCCCTCCTGCTTGAAGTCACCCACCTTCCTGCCATCCAGAAGAACATCCAGACTTATACCCAGCTCACTGGAGCTCATTCCAGCCGCCCTTAGTCGGTCCCTTTCAGGAATAATATTGATTTCGGGATAGAGAAGCTCGATAGAGGGGACAGGTCTTACCTGGGCTCCAGGAATTTCCTTTTGTATCATTCCGAACAGGGTCTCTGCGACCCGAACGATGGCGCTTAAATCTTGCGCACTCACATCCACATCGATCGTTCTCCCGCCGCCGGTTCGTGTCTGGAATATTCCAACCTGAAACGTCACACCGAATATTCCTGGTATACTGTTGATCGTTTCAAAGAAAAGTGGCACAAGTTCCCCGGCACGCCGCTCATGGATACTCATGGAACCAAGAAGCATAATTCTATCTGCGCCGAGATAGAATAGCTCCTTGATGCCCGGCAGGCCTTTGTAGTCCTTGTCTATGTAGGGATCGAGATCACGGAGCATGGTTTCTCCGATTTCTTTTCTCTCCATGTAGGAAAGCCCGGGAGGGGGAACCATGAGGCTAATCACGAAGTTCCTGTTTCCCTGAGGAAGGTACTCCATCTTTGGTGTGAGAAATACGGCCAATGCTATGGAAAAGATGGTCAATATGGTGACGGTTGTTATCCTTGTTATCCAGTTTCTGGTGGCCAATCCAACCAGATTCATTATCCCATCAATGAGAAAGAATCCTATCCCTGTTCCCCTTCCCTGCTTAACAGTATTATGGTTCTTTCGGAGGCTAAAGAGCTTATTGGAGAACATCGGGATAACCGATACAGCCACGAAGAGGCTCAATATAATGGCGCAGCTCACCGCTATTGCAATATCCCTGAATAACTGACCTGCTTCTTCCTCTATAAAGACAATGGGAAGGAAGACAGCTACTGTGGTAAGGGATGAGGCAAGTATCGCCCCCCACACCTCCCTTGTTCCTTCATAGGCGGACTGAAAGGGAGGTTTGCCCATTTTTCTGTGACGGTCGATATTTTCAAGAACTACAATAGCGCTATCCATGAGCATTCCCACGGCGAATGCAATCCCGGCAAGAGAAACGACATTCAGGGTTCTTCCAAATGAACTTAGAAAGATAAAGCTTCCTATAATACTGATAGGAATAGCGGTAGCAATAACCACAGTAGAAGAAAGGCTTCTCAAAAAGATGAGAAGCACCACAATGGCCAGGGTTCCGCCAATGAGAATGTTTTTTTGTACCAGCTTGATTGCGCCTCTGATATAGGGTCTCTGGTCGTTACCCCAGTGCAGGTAAATCTTATGGGGTTTTAATATCTCCGAGTTTAGCCAGTTAACGACCTGCTCGACCCTATCAGTCAACTCAAGTATGTTCGCACCTGGTTCGGCTATGATGGCGCATACGATTGCTCCGCGCCCTTTGTGGATGATCTCGGCTGTGAGCTTTGCGTATCCAGAATTTACGGTAGCAATATCGGAAAGGTAGATGCGCCTCTGTCCTGTTGATTGGATCACCATATTTTCAAGGTCCTCGGCTGATTGAAATTCAGCCACCGTCCTGATCCTGAAGTCCCTCCTTCCGACATCCATGTTCCCCGCGGATATATTCACATTTTCTGCATTCAAGATCTTTACAACATCTCCAATTGTCAGCCCGTATGCAGCAAGTTTCCCAGGCTTCAAGATAATGTGCATCTCTTTTTCGCTCCCGCCATGGACAAAGAGATCAGCAACGCCGTCTACCCTTTCAAGGTATTGCTTTATTTCATTTTCAAAAAAGGTTCTATAGGTCTCTATGGAATTTGGATTATCTGCGGTTGTCTTCAGCATCAGCCAGACGATAGGGGATGTGGTCGCTCCTGTAGCGCTGATTACAGGTTTTTCCGCATTCTCAGGGTATGACCTGACCTCGTTCAGTTTGTTTGAAACCCTCAGCAGGGCATCATCAACATTGGTGCCTAGCTTGAATTTGAGTGTGACCGAGCCTCCACTGTTCGATGATGTGCTTTCCATCTCCACAAGGTTGGGGATTCCCTTGAATACCTTTTCCTGCTCTTCAATGATTTCCCGCTCGATTTCATAGGGGGTGGCACCAGTCCAGAGTGTTGTAACAGTAACCTGGGGCACCTCCAGGCTGGGGCTTAACTGGTAGGGCAGCCTATAAAGTCCGATAAGTCCGAAAAGGAGAATTATCAGAACGCCAACGATAACTTTGACAGGATCATTTATTGAGAACTTAACAGGATCCAAAGGTTACTCTATCTCATTAATTATTGTAACAGGTTGTCCGTTCCTTAGCCTTTCGTTTCCCTTGACAACAACGCTCATACCCTCTGAAATCTTCTGTGAATTGATACCAGCCTTCATTTCCTGATATCCAATGACTTCGGTAGGTATAATCATTGCTTTTGAGTCAACCACGGCAACAACCACGGTTCTTCCGAAACTAATTAACACAGCATCTCTTGGCACCAAGAGGGTAACCATTTTTTCACCTACGGGCAATCTTACCCTGGCCTCCATTCCTTCCAGGAGTGAAGCGGGGTTGTTAATTCTGATCTTAATAGGGAATGTTCTTGTTGCAATATCACCTCTCGCGATGATGGCGGTGATTGTTCCCCCCCTTTCCTTCCCAGCTACCGTTGCCCTCACGGACATACCACACTTTAGATACTTGATAACTTCTTCAGGAACCTCCACAATGATATCCACGGCGTCATCTCTGGCGATTGTTGCCACGGCCTTGCCTGGTGAAAGCCATTCCCCTCGCGCAACATGTTTTTTGATTATCACGCCGTTAAAGGGTGCCTTGACGACCGTTTTCTTCAGTTGTATTTTAAGGTACTCAACATCCGCTTTGAGGGCAGCTGACTTCTTTTCGAGACCGCTCACCTGAAACCTCTGATCGTCATAGGCCTTTTCTGCGACGATCTTTTTCTTGTAAAGATTCTCTGTTCTCTCTAAATCTTTTCGCGCCCGTTCGAGGTCCAAAAGTACCTGTTCGTACAATGCCACTTTTGCTTGAAGGCTCTTTTCTAGTAGATTGGAATCGAGCTTGACCAGCACCTGCCCCTTTTTTATTCGTTGTCCCTCTTCAAATTGTATAATCTCTACCGATCCGCCTACCTCGCCGGAAAGATCTGAGACCTCAAGATAGTAAACCGTTCCGATAAATTCCGCCTCAGGCGCGAGCCTGCCGGTTGTAACTTTCGATACCACGACATTTGCAGGCGGCATCTGTGGTTCCTCTTTATTCTCAGCAGTTGAAATAATAGGAAGCGCAAATATCAAAATCAAGAGTATCAAGATGGTTGGATTAATTCTTTTAATCATTATTGACCTCCGGCTGCCCCACCTTTTTCAATGCGGCATCATGCCCTCTTTGATCAAAGGTTTCAACCTTTTTTTGGATGACTTCAATGAAGATATTTTTCTTAATACCCCCCTTTTCCCTCAGGAAACTGCAAAATGAAAAAGCAATGAAAGGCCAGAAAATTTGAGGATACCGATACAAGTCTATACTTTTCCGCCTGAAAATCACTATAGAACCACGCTAAACCATTCCATAAACTCATCACGCTCATTTTTTGGATTTCTAAGAATTTGACCTCAGCCTCTAAAATGTGATAGTGTTATGAGCACGATATGTGATCCTCAATGAAATTGGATTCAGGCTGGGTGCTGACCTCGGCAAGATATCCGTGATGTCGAATTGCTAAAGCGCTTATTTTAAAGGGTCACAAGGTTTGGTCTCACCATTCAATAGCCTTTACCTTTTTGGCTATTCTTTTGACCAGCTTTAGGCCTAATTGCGGTCTTTGGAGGGATTAATATGGGAGTCATAGGAATCAGGAAAATAGAATTCATACTTCTTTTCGCAGTGCTTATTGTGTTATCTGTTTCGCTTGGATCTACCCATGCTGACACGCGATATGTGTCGGACATGCTTATTCTTAGCCTCCGTGAGGGCCAGGGCCCGCAGTATGAGACAATAAGAACCCTAAGAACGGCTACGCCTGTCGAGGTGCTTGAAGAAAGCGGGCGTTATCTCAGGGTGCGGACGCAAGAAGGTGAAGAGGGATGGGTGGAGAAGCAGTATATAAGTTCCGAAGAACCTAAAGCCGTACTCATAGCACAATTGAAGCAGGAGACGAACCGGTCGAAGGCAAGGATTGAAGAACTCGAAAGAGACCACGCTACGCTATTGGATCAACTCAGTGCCGCCAAGCGGAGCCATTCCGTTAAAGTGAAGGAGGCCTCTCGCCTGAATATGGAATTGAGGCAGATTACCGAGAAGTACAATACCCTCCTCGATCAATCAAAAAACGTGGCCGAGTTAATCAAGGAAAATGACAGGCTTTATGGGGAAAATGAAAGGCTCCAGGCAGCGAATGACAGGCTGAATACGGAGGCAGAGCACCTCGGGCAGGAGATTGCGCGCCTCAGACGCACAGAAATGATCTGGTTGTTCCTCGCAGGGGCCGGCGTGTTCTTTGTGGGGTTGATCGTTGGCAAAGTCTCGAAGAGGAAGAGATATTACTTTGATGTATAGCCGCATGCTGAAAGGGCCGCCTTGAACTTGAAAAATGAAAAGCCGAAATATTTTTGACTTGCATATCTAATCTTGAATAAAATTGAATTGAGTCAGGGTACTGCATTTGGCGAAAGACATAACTCCTTGACCGAAGCGATGTTATCCAGATCTGTGAATCAAATATTGTATGCAGGTGAATTACACGAAGCCGCGCAGTTAGTATTCGATAAATCAATAATCCTCCTACGGGGCTTCGATCTGAATTGAAGGTTACATGATTATTGTGACCCGTCCGTAGCGTTCCACTCATTCATCTCCCTAGATATGAACTCCTGATAGGTAGCCTCACATTGGATAATATTTTGATATTCCTATCATATTCAACCTTTTATAGAGGTGCATATAGTGGCACCGTATCACAAATTATTTTTAAACATGAGTTCTTGAAAACTGATAATTCAAAATCTGAGGTAGTCATCGGGGGTGGGAGCGCAGGTGAATACTCAGTGTTGGGTAGCATCCATCTGTGGAGAGGGAAAGGTTGAGTACGTAGAGTGAGGCAGGTGATGCGTGGAAAAGATAGTGATCGTAACTGAACGTCCTAAAGAAGATGATAGTCTTATTGCATATCCTAGCGTGCTGTTTCCAGAATCCGAGATGCAAACCTTTGCAAGGCAGACGGAGAGCTTGGGAGATGCTCCGCTAGTTCCGGAGCCAGGCGCTTAAAATGTTACAAAATTGGAACGATAATTCAAGATTTGGTTTCATTAATGGAACAATAATTATTTTCTGTGGGCCAGAAAAAATCCATCGTAATTGGATATTTCATTAAATATTAATAGGTTACGTATTTCGTAATCATAGTCTCAAACTGGCACAAAAGATGCATAAAATCAATTCAGAGGAGTAAAGGAGGGTCTAGTTGTGAATTTAGCTTTTTCTTCAGCAGGAATGGATCTTGACTCCGAGATAGATCCGAGATTTGGCAGGTGTGCGTATTTCTTATTTGTGAACCCAGACGACATGACCTTTGAGGCCGTTGAGAACGAGAGCATGTCTCTGGGTGGGGGCGCAGGGATTCAGTCAGGGCAATTTATCGCCTCCAAAGGGGCTCAAGTGGTTATAACCGGAAGCGTTGGCCCCAATGCGAGCAGAACCCTGAATGCAGCCGGTGTTGATGTGATTTTAGGTGTGAGCGGCCCAATAAGAGTGGCGATCGAGAGGTATAAAAAAGGCGAGCTTTCTCCCACTGATCAGCCTAATGCCCCGGACCACTATGGAATGGGCATGCAAAAGCGATATACCCCAAATCAAGGTTCATCTGTCCCATCTTCTAATCAGGATCTTGGAGCGCTCAAGGACGAGGCAAAGGCCGTGCGGGATCAACTTGATTCGATTCTCGCCAGGATAAAGGATTTAGAGGGGAAGTAGATCCCTCCTTTACGAAGAAATCGAAGGCAAGAATGAGAATTGCCATACCCACATGGAACGGGAGGGTTTCGCCCGTTTTTGATACGGCCTCACGACTGGTGGTAGCGGAGGTGGATAAGGGAAGGGAGCGTTCCAGATTTGAAACAGATATTGGCGAACATTTTCTTCCCAGCAAAACAATGAGACTTACGCAGCTGGGAGTCGACATGCTCATTTGTGGAGCGATATCAGGGCAGTGTGCCTATATGGTAACAACCGCAGGGATTGAGCTGATTCCCTGGATATCTGGACAGGTGGAGGAGGTACTTCAGGCCTTCTTACGAGGAAATCTATTCGATACGCAATTCTTGATGCCCGATCATCCTGACTATCGGGACAAAAGTCCAGGTAGGGGCTACGGCCGAGGCAGGGCAAGAAGAAGACGAGGTATCCACTTTCCATAAATAGACATAGAGAAAGGAGGTGACCAAAATGCCAGGATTTGATGGAACAGGACCCCGAGGGATGGGCCCCATGACCGGAGGAGGCAGGGGATTCTGTAATCCCTACTATTTCGGGGCAAGGACACCGTATATAGGGGCATATCCTTATAGCACTTCTTACGGTATGGGTTACGTGCCACCTTATGGGGCCGGTTACTATCCTCCATACGCGTCCTCTCCCTATGCTTCTTATGGCTTTGGCAGAGGATTTGGTTGGGGCAGGGGCTTTGGCCGGGGCAGAGGATTTGGCAGAGGAAGATGGTGGTAACCTAAATAACTAGATCCGTGGGGCAGTCTTAGCCTCTGGCAAGACTGCCCCTTCAAGCTCACCGTGTAAGGTGTAGGGGGAGATATTATTATGCCTTATTCCCCCGCGTGGCCCTATGTTTGCTTAGGGAGAGGAGGGCTACCCATGGGTTGGGCTTATAGGGCTCCAGGGGTTATCTCTTATACGCCTTATGGAGGATCTGGATATCCATAGGCCTATGCCCCTTATGGTATGAGGATGGGATACCGGTATGGTTATCCTTATTGGTAAAAATTAATTCAAGCAAAGGAGATGAAAATGTACTATGGATATTACCCTTATACAGGATGGTTTTCTCCCTGGGGATCTCCCCCGGGAATGGGTTATCCTATGGCAGGGGGGTGGGGTTATCCCTATGGAGGTATGGGGCAGATGCCCTATTACCCACCACCGGGAGGGTATGGAACACCAGAAATGTCGCCTTTTGGTCAACCTAATTACCCACCACCGGGGGGATTTGGGGCACCAGGTATGTCGCCTTTTGGTCCACCTATGGCACCAGAGCAGGAGATAAACTTTTTAAGGGACCAGGCAGAAATGCTAAAGCAGCAAATGGATCAAATCGATGATAGGATTAAGGAATTAGAGAAAGTGGCTAAGAAGAAAACTTCTCAGAGCTAAGGCCTGCCGATCGGGTAAAAAGGCCTTGATATTTGGTGGGAAGAGACCATGTAAGAATCTAATACGAGTCAGCTGAAAAGAGGCTAGAAATATTAAAAGAATAATCAAGATGAGTGACCTTTTCTTTACCGGTTTTGGCGGCTGGCTATGGAAGTGGACTTTCAGGCGGCGGAGGATTTCATCATGCCTCATGTGCGAGATTAATATATGGAAAAATGAGAGGGTGTTGAGATATGTACAAGGTAGAAGTTGATCAAGAGAAGTGCATAGGTTGTGGGGAATGTGTGGATATCTGTCCTGTGGATGTCTATGAGATGCAGGATGAAAAGTCGGTACCTGTGAATGAGGCGGAATGTATTGGGTGCGAAAGCTGTGTAGAGGTCTGCGAACAGGAGGCTATCACCGTTACTGAAGTTAATTGATAAGTAGTGAAGGAGGTGTAGAGAGTGAAAATAGGGCTAGAGTGTATTCCCTGCTTTGTAAGGCAGGCCTTTGATGCTGTGAGCTTGGTTACTGATGATCAAAAGAGTAGGGAGCGGATATTAAGACAAATTCTTTTCAGGATGGCCAATGAGTCCTTTGAGAAAACCCCTCCCTCTGTTGGGGGAGATATTCACCGGATCGTGAGGCGCTTGAGTGGTGATAGCGATCCCTATCTTGAGATTAAGAAAGATTCGAATATGCTGGCTATGAAGCTGATGCCGTCTCTTAAGGAGCTTATACAGGGCTCAAAAGATCCCTTCGAAACAGCGGTGAGATTGGCGATTGCCGGCAATATCATTGATTCCGGGCAGGGAGATCAGATAAGTGAACAGAAGATACGAAACGCGGTTTCTCAATGCCTTGATCAGCGGGTGAGCAAACATACTATCAATCAATTAAAGGAGGAGATAGGGAAGGCATCAAACATACTCTATGTAGCAGATAACGCTGGCGAGATTTTCTTTGATAGGTTGCTCATAGAGGAATTAAATGGGTGCCACATCACCTTTGTAGTGAGGGGGGCACCGATCATAAATGATGCACTCAAAGATGATGCCAGGATGGCAGGCCTTGATACACTGGTAGAGGTAGTTGAGAATGGATCAGATGTGCCAGGGACGATTGTGGAGGAATGCTCAGATGATTTTAAAAGGTACTTTATGGAGGCTGACTTGGTCATAGCCAAGGGCCAAGGGAATTATGATGCCCTTAGTGATGAAGAGAAAAAGATCTTTTTTCTTTTACAGGCAAAATGTCCGGTCGTCGCAAGGGATATTGGCTGTGAGGAAGGGGATATGGTGATTGTCAAAAAGGGTTAACCATTTCAATATTTCTAAAATAATGAGGAGGAGAAGGTGGGATAATGCCACAACGACCACAAATGACAGATTAACAGCTTGAAAAGCGAAAGGCCATGATGGAGGCCCAGGATGCAGCGGTGTGGGAAGAACTGAGGAGATTCAAAGACAAGCTCCTGGTAATGAGGGGAAAAGAGATTCCCCTTAAGTATCTCCCAAATATGGAGGTTATTTCAATAGAATTCCTGCTTGGAGATAAGGATACCGCAACAATCTGGAGAGGGCCTTAATGCATATGAAATAGGAACCAGATAATGATAATAAGCATAGCAAGTGGAAAGGGCGGGACAGGGAAAACAACCATAGCTACCAACCTGGCTGTGGCCCTGGCTCCTGACGTGAAACTCTTGGACTGTGATGTAGAGGAGCCGAATGACCATATCTTTATCCGTCCGGAGATTACCCACACCGAAAGGGTAAGCCTAAAAGTTCCCCAGGTGGATATGAGTAAGTGTTCCCTGTGCGGGCGATGCCAGGAGATCTGCCAGTTCCAGGCCATTGTGGTGGTAGGCAAAACAGCCTTAACCTTTCACGAGTTGTGTCACAGTTGTGGCGGATGCGTGGAGGTCTGCCCAGAAGATGCAATTACCGAGATAGACAGGGAAATGGGGATCTTCGAGAGTGGCTCGAGAAATGGTCTTGAATTTGGCCATGCCCGTCTCTTTGTAGGTCAGGTAATGGCTGTACCTTTGATTGAGAGGGTCAAGGCAGATGTTGAGCCAGACAAGCTAAACATAATTGACGCCCCACCTGGCACCTCATGTCCGGTGATCAGTTCGGTAAAAAACACTGATTTTGTGATCCTGGTAACTGAACCTACCCCATTTGGCCTCAACGATCTCAGGCTTGCCGTTGGCATGGTGAAGATCCTCAACATCCCCCATGGAATCATAATAAATCGCTCGGATCTGGGTGATCGTAAGGTGGAGGAATATGCCAACGAGGAGAATATCCCTATTCTCATGGAGATACCGTTCAGTCGCCAGATCGCAGAGACCTATTCCCAGGGCAAGCTCCTGGTAGAGGAGTTACCCGATTGGAGAGAGAAATTTATTCATCTCTATGAGGAAATCAAAGATTATGTCAGGAAAAGCTAATTTGAAAGAGCTGATTGTGATAAGCGGCAAGGGTGGAACCGGGAAGACCAGTTTGCTTGGTGCCTTTGCGTCTCTGGCCAAAGATAAGGTCCTGTGTGATGCCGATGTCGATGCAGCCGACCTCTATTTGATCCTGGAGCCTGAGATAAAAGAAAGGCAAGATTTTCAAGAGGGACACAGGGCGGTAATAGACCGGGAGAAGTGTACCGAATGTGGCCTGTGCAGGGAACTATGTCGCTTCCATGCCATTAGCCCGGAATTCAAGGTAGACCCCATTGACTGTGAGGGATGTGGGGTGTGCGTCTACTTCTGCCCAGAAGATGCCATAGATTTCCCTATTAAGACGTGTGGTGAGTTATTCATATCAGAGACCAGGTGCGGACCAATGGTGCATGCCAGGCTTGGTATTGCCGAGGATAATTCCGGAAAGCTGGTCACCCTCACCCGCAAGCACGCCAAGGAGCTGGCAACGGAGAGGGGTTTTGATCTTATCCTCACCGATGGGCCGCCGGGATTGGCCTGCCCCGTGATTGCATCCATCGCCGGTGCTACCGGGGTATTGATTGTCACCGAGCCGACCCTCTCTGGCCATCACGATATGGATAGGGTCGTTGAGTTAGCCCACCACTTTGAAATCCCCGCCTATGTGTGTGTCAATAAATTTGACCTTAATCCGAGCATGACAGACACCATAGAAGCGTATGCCCAGGATAGGGGCTTGCCCGTCATGGGCAGAATTCCCTTTGATCCTTCATTTACTGAGGCAATGGTCCAGAAGCAGACCATCATCGAGTATGATGGCAGCTCCAATGCTGCTCGGGCGGTCAAGGGGATATGGGAGAGACTGATCTCGAGCTTATAGATAGATCCGATGATCTGTCAACCCATCCAAGGTTGACCTACCTTGCGGTTGATTTACAGGAAGAAAAATTTCTCGCCAAAAAAGGAGACTGAACAATGCCTATTTACGAATATAGGTGTAAGCAATGCGGGAAGGTATCAGAGATATTGGTCGGGGTAGGTCCCGATAACAATAGCCTTGCCTGTCAACACTGCGGAAGTCATGATTTACAGAAGATCTTATCGGTCTCCTCATTCACCTTTTCAGATAGCAGTCGAGCTCCTGGCACTACATGCTGCGGTAGGGACGAGCGCTGCGATACACCTCCCTGCACAACCGGAGATATATGCAGAAGAGATCAATAAAGGAGGAAAATCGAGAAATGTCAGAGGAGTTTGATAAGGCGATGGAAGAGTTACAGACATCCATTATCGCAGATGCCCGCAAGGTGTATTCAGAGGAGGTAATCAACAGGTGGCTTAAGCCCAAATATGTGGGAGAGATGGAAAATCCCCAGGGATACGGGAAGGTTACAGGGCCATGTGGAGATACCGTGAATATTTTTCTGAGGATTGACAATGACAAGATCATTGATGCGAGGTTTCTTACCGATGGGTGTGGGACCACTATTGCCGCAGGCTCTATGGCCTGTGAGCTTGCGATAGGGAAAACCGTTAGGGAGGCATTTAAGATCACCAAGGAGGTAATCTTAGGGCAATTGGGCGGCCTGCCAGAGGAGAGTACCCACTGTGCTCTTTTGGCATCCAATACCCTGAGAGAAGCCTTGACTGACTACCTTTCATCCAGGAATGAGCCCTGGAGAAAGCTCTACAAAAAGCATTGAGCATATGGAAGGGTACAGGGTTCAGTATAAAAATTCTACCTTTTCCAGGAAAAGGATAGAGCTTGATGGCAAATACTTCAATCACTGCCAGTTCGAGGATTGTATTATTGTCCTGGAGAAAGGTGATACCGATATTTCCGGGAGTAGTTTTGAGAACTGTAAGTTGTTGCTAAAAGGTAATGCCTATACGGTTGGGAAAATTATAAAGCTATTTACCGGCAAAAGCCCCTTAAAGGTGCTGGATTTTGATGAACCATTGTTTGAGAATGCAAATCAATAGTGGATTTCCCGGAAGGAAGTATCGGTAATAAAGCATGAACTTAAATTAGGTAAGGAGGCGAGATGGTAGTAGAGGTTACGGATGAGAATTTTGAGGGAGAAGTCTTGAGATCTGATACTCCTACAGAGGTAGATTTCTGGGCCCCTTGGTGTGGTCCCTGTCATATGGTTTCACCTATATACGATAAGCTTTCAGAGGAATATGAAAATTTTAAATTTTGTAAGATTAATGTGGATGAGAATCCCAAGACAGCAATGGAATACCATATTGTGAGCATCCCTATGCAGATGTTTTTCAGCGAGGGTGAGAAGGTTGATGAGATCCTCGGCGCAGTTCCTGAGCATGTGATTCGATCAAAGGTTGAGGAAATTCTCAAGAGATTCCCCACGGATGAAAAGGGAAGGCTCAAAGTTATCCTGGGCTCTTGGATCGACCATAACAAAAACCATGGTGAGAGATTTAGGAAATGGGAGCAGAAAGCAAAGGATACAGGAGATGTTGCAGATTATAGTCAAATAGTAAAGGCAATAAGACAGCTGGGAGAGGCAAATGAGCAATTATCTGCGGCACTAACAAAATTACAGGATAAGTGATAAATCCAGTTAGCTAAATATCAGATCTTTAAGGGTATAGATTGACTGAGCCATTCCTCTTTTTATTTAAGGAATGGCCATTTTTTATTCAAAAGCCAGTTAAGGAATCTTACCCTTCAGCGCGGAGTATTGATAACCGTCTTGGTGTTATTTATTGCTGGATTAAGTTTTAATCAATTGGGTCCCTCACAATGGAATTGGATAAAGATAACATTCCTAATAGGTTCCTTGTTAGCCGTTTTTATCGTTGCCACAGTTCCCGAACATTTTCTTGAAGAACACCTGTGGAAACATATCGCAAAGGTTCATATCCCACGGGTATTTCTGTGGACATTTGGCGCTCTGCTGCTCATGCATGTTTTTATAGATTATCTGGCACTTGGAAGTTGGATAAAGGCGAGTTACCTGACCGTTATGGTAATTGCATGCCTCATAGGGCTTATTCCGGAGTCTGGCCCACATATGATATTTGTAACCCTGTTTGCAGAACGGGCAATCCCCTTTGGGGTTCTTCTGGCTAGTTCCGTTGTTCAGGATGGTCATGGGATGCCCCCCCTTGGCCGAATCAAAGAGGGGTTTTATTTCTGTAAAGATTGTAAATCTTGCCGTCGAACTATTGGTAGGATTGGTTTGTTATGTGGCTGGGTTCTAGATGTTGATGGCGTGGAGCAGAAACACAATATGAGGATTACCCCCCTAATGAGACCCGTAAACCTTCTAAGAACCGCATAAAACCCAACTGCCGTATCTTGCAATAGTATATCTATTGACACGCGGAGGGCTTTACCCTAAACTGCCTTCACCAAAAAGGGAATTCCGCCAACTCAACCCGATAGCAACCGATCGAGGTCTCGCCGGCCTCGATGTAGTCAAAAAATCAGCATTTACACCATGATGATGCATAGATATGTGGAAGCGGAAACATTTATGTATGCTTGGAGGTAACTATGTCGGAATGGAAGAGAACATCTTGTGCAGTTTGCTACCATAACTGCGGCCTGGAGATACAAACCGCCGGGCATCGGATTACCAAGGTTCGGCCGGACAAGAACCACCCGAGAACAAAGGGGTATATCTGCCGAAAAGGGATGAAAATAGCCCACTACCAGGATCATAAAGAACGTTTAACCCATCCCCTCAAAAGAAGGGGGGATGGGTTTGTGAAAATATCCTGGGATCAGGCCATATCCGAGATCGCGGAAAGGCTGAGGGGTGCCATAGATCAATACGGGCCGCGCGCCCTGGCCTACATGGGTGGTGGCGGCCAAGGCTGCCATATGGAAGCGGGTTTTGGCCGCACTCTTTTAACGGCCCTGGGCTCACAGTACCATTATTCCGCTTTGGCCCAGGAATTGACCGGGCTGTTTTGGATTAACGGCCGGGCCTATGGCCGCCAGAACGTGCATTTGGGGCCGGATCTGGACCGGGCGGAGAATTTTCTGGTGATCGGGTGGAATGGGTACGTGAGTAATGCTGGCGTGAACCGGGCACGGAAACGGATTGATGAATTCGCAAAAGACCCGAGCAAACAACTTATCGTTGTGGACCCCTTATTGAGTGAGACAGCCAAAAGAGCCAATAAACACCTACAGTTACGAATCGGCACCGCCGCCCTCTTCTTGAGATCCTTAGTTGCCATTATTCTTCAACAAGGCTGGGAAAACAAGACCTACATCGCCGATCACTGCGAGGGCTTTGAGAGGATCGTGCCCTGGTTCAAAGATTTTGATGTGGCATCGGCGCTAAAGATATGCGGTCTGGACTATGAGGAGGTCAAGGGGGTGGCGCAGACATATGCCACCCGGCCGACAGCCATGAGGACGGATTTGGGGTTACTGATGGATCGGCAGAGCACTATGAATTCATATCTGGAAATGATCCTTATGGCCGTGTCCGGCCGTATCGGCACGCCGGGCGGCAACGTATTCACCGGAGACCTCATGCCGATGGGGCCTCATTCCGATGAGCGAGACCCTAAAACCTGGCGAACGGTGGAGACGGATATCCCGGCCATTATGGGATACTTTCCCCCGAATGTGATCCCGGAAGAGATCCTCTCCCAGAAAGATGATCGTTTGAGGGCCATGATAGTCAGCGGGGCAAATCCGCTCAGGTCCTACGCAGATACCCTGGCCTATGAGCAGGCCTTTAAGCAGCTGGAGCTGTTGGTCACCATTGACATTCTAATGTCCGAGACCGCACGGATCAGTCATTACGTGCTTCCGGCCAAATCGGCCTTTGAGAAATGGGATGCCACCTTCTTTAGCCTCTGCTTTCCGGAAATATACTTTCAACTCCGACACCCAAGCTGTGAGAGTCAGGGCGAACCCCTGGAGGAGGGGGAAATATATACCCGTTTGGCCGAGACCCTGGGGCTCCTGCAGGAGATCCCGCAGTCCCTGTTTCAGGCCGCACAGGGGGATAGAAAAGACTATGCCACTGAGCTTATGAATTTGCTAGGCCAGGATAAGAAGGCCGCCAGGTTGTTACCCTTTATCGTGGCCAAGACATTAGGGAAAGGCCTGAACTCAGCCCATCTGGCCGCGGTCTGGGGCCTGGTGATTATGTACCCCCAACACGCCGCAGATGACTTAACAAGGGCCGGTTATAAGGTGAGCCCCTTTTTGGGAGATACCCTCTTTGAAAAACTGCTTGACCATCCGGAGGGAATCTTGATCGGCAGGTTGGATCCGGACAATAACCTACACAAGCTGAGAACATCGGATAAAAGAATACACCTTTACATAGAAGAAATGGCTGACTGGATGAAGGAGATCGAGCCGGAAAGGGAAAAGGCCGCAATAGAGAATGAGGCCTTTCCCCTGGTACTGGTGGCCGGAAGGCATTTCCCCTATACTGCCAATAGCATTATGCGGGATCCTGCATGGAACGACCGTAAGACTGTATGTACGTTGCTTATGAGCAAACAAGATGCCCAGGGCCTGGGCGTTAAGGATGGAGAGGAGGTATGGGTGACTACTGAGGCATCCAGGGTCAGGATACCGGTGGAGGTTTCTGACATAGCTACACCTGGCACGGTGACCATACCGCACGGATTTGGCATGGATTATAACGGCCAAGTCTATGGAGTCAACGTCAACCGCCTCACCAAAAATACCCACAGGGACAGGCTGGCTGCTACGCCACTGCACCGTTATGTGCCGTGCCGGGTGGAGGCGGTCTAGGAACAAAAATGAAGGCGATTAACAAGATAGATGCCGGGACGTCCGAAAAGATGGTTTGTGGAAGATCCATAGAGGTTTTTTTTAACGAGGTAGAGCGCTTCCATGGTTTTGTATCCCCCGGCCTTGTGCTGGGTGGCTTCATGGTAGATTGGGTGCAGGAATTGATTGGGCTGGATGTGGAAGCGGATGCCATTGTGGAGACCCGCCACTGCCTCCCAGATGCCGTCCAGCTATTAACCCCGTGTACTATTGGTAACGGCTGGATGAAGATCTTGGACTGGGATAAGTTTGCCCTGAGCCTTTACGACAGGAGGACGCTGACTGGATACCGTGTCTGGCTTGATTTGAACAAGGCACGTTTGTTTCCCAAGATCTATGATTGGTATATGCAACAGGTTTCAAAGAGGGATCTTCTTCTGGAGGTTTTACTTGAGACTATTCTCCATGCCCAGAGATCCGTCTTGTCTTGTCGTGCAATACGTGTGACACGATTCTATGAGCGCAGAAAAAAGGGAAGGATCACGGTCTGTTCCGGGTGTAGGGAGGCGTATCCAAGTGCTCAAGGCGATCAATGCGCGGCATGCCAGGGAGAGGGCTACTACGAGTTGCAGGGTTAAGGGTGGTTGTGATTAGCTGACCCTCAGGCCTTGCCTGGCAATTTTCTCATGTAAAAAACCTTCCCCTGATATTTCAGCTCTATTAAGGAGCCCTTTTTTATCAGATTGGTTATTACTCGCCAATCCGCACCAGCCTTTTTCAGATACGCCCTCACCGCCTCTTGTCTCATTGGATGAACTGAGGTGATGCCAAGTAAGTCCTCTTCAATATTACCACTGAAGCCAAACTCATTTCCCTCATAGCCGGTTAGATATTCTACATTGGCTAAATGCTCTTTAAAGACCTGGTAAGACACATTGAGGATCTGATCACTTGCAGGTAGTATCCCTTTTACTGCTGTTGGCCTGGTAGGGATAGAGATATAGGATTTTACCGGTTTTAGTAAAACCAAAAAATCGGCTATCCTCTTGATCTCCTCATACCTATCATTCATTCCCTTGATAAGCATGGTCTCTGTAATTATCTCACCTTTAAATAGGGCCCCAAATTCGAGCATCCCATCCAGGATTGCCTTAAGATCCAGTGAGTTGTGTGGTCTATTGGTTCTCAGCCAGGTTTTCCTGCTCACGGCATCAACCTTTAATGAAACCAGATCTGCCCTTTGTAGATCTTCTCTCACGTCTTGAAGATATAGCAGAGATCCATTGGTGATAACGGCAATCTTTATATCCAATGGCCTTATAAGCTCAATATTTTTGCCAAGGTTGATATCCAGGGTTGGCTCACCATCAGGGACAAAGCTTAAATAATCTATGTTCGTGTCCCCCTTTCTTAGCTCATACACCTTTTCCTTAACCTCCCTTGCCAAATCATCTATCCTATAGAATGCCTGTCGTTCATGGCACAACTCTATTGTCTTCCCGATCTGGCAATAGACGCAGGAGTAGGTACAAACCTTGGGAGGGATATTATTTATCCCCAGGCTGTGACCCAATCGTCTTGATGGAACTGGTCCGAATGCCCTCATGATCTATCCTCTGAAGCTCCGGTTTGTATCTATGTTAAATAGCAGGAGAAAATAAATCTTGTCAATGTTTACAATATATTCTCATCAATTGAAATGTCTTTTTACTTGATTCATGTTTCCCGACTGATAAACTAGTTAAGCATCTCAGAATTCCTGTCACCTATTGATACCATGGGGCTTCGAAGATTGGGGCGAAGCCCCTAAGTTCGGTGGGCTATTGAAGGTGTTGTCATGAAGGCTTTAGCCCTGTTTTCTGGTGGCCTTGATAGTATTCTGGCTGTTAAGTTTATAGAGGCTCAGGGGATTGATGTCGGTGGCATCTTTTTTGAGACCCCCTTTTTTCCCTCCCAGAAGGCTATCCAGTCAGCTCAATATATTGGACTTCCCCTTAAGGTTGTAGATATCACGGATAGTTTCCTTAAGATAGTGCTAAGCCCAAGGCATGGCTATGGAAAGGGTTTGAACCCATGTATCGACTGTCATGCGCTTATGTTCAAAATAGCTGGCGAGATGCTGGAAAAGGAAGGAGCAGGTTTTATCATAAGTGGAGAGGTATTGGGTCAGCGTCCCATGTCGCAGAATCTAAGATCCCTTTCCATTATTTCTCATGATTCGGGTTTTAAGGATCTTATCCTCAGGCCCCTTTCATCAAAGAGGTTGCCGGAAACCCTTCCTGAAAAACAAGGCTGGGTGGTGAGAGAAAGACTATTGGGGCTTTCAGGACGTTCCCGCCAGCCACAGATGGAGTTGGCCAAGAAATTTGGGCTAGAAGAGTATCCGGCTCCTGCAGGAGGATGTCTGCTGACAGAAGAGGTATTTTCCCGCCGCCTAAAAGATCTGATATCCTTTAGCCCAGGATTTTCAGTGCGAGATATAGAGCTTCTTAAAATGGGGAGGCATTTCAGGATTGGAGAAAAGACCAAGATCGTGGTGGGGCGAAATCAAAGAGAAAATGAGATGATTAGTTCCTTAAGAAGCCAGGGAGATATAATCTTCACAGTTGGATCATTTCCCGGCCCCACTGTTTTGGCAACAGGAGACCTATCACCAGAAGAGATAAGGATAGCTGCCTCAATAACTGTGTCTTACAGTGATGCCGCGGTTGACCAATCAGCTGCAGTCGGGTTAACAAGAGACTCCAAGCACTGGACACTTTTAGCGAGGGGGAAGCGAAAGAGGGATTTCCATCACTTCATGATATGAGGGAGCGTCTGTAGTCCGTTGCCAGTAGTCAATTGTCGATTGTCAGCATCTTTGTTTAAATGGAGTTGAATTGATTGGTTTATCGATTTATTTCAACGGACAACTCACAACGATCAACTACCACCATCAAAATCTTAGCCCTATCTCCTTAATACCTTTTGGAAAAACGATTTTTTTCGGATCTCTTCTATTTTTTTATGTTTCTCTGCAATCCCTTTTTCTCTTGCTTCTATAGAAAGCACGGTCTTATCTATGAGCTCCTTGATTTTGCTTTCCTCCACAGAGAGGTCTAACAATTGGATTTTACCCTCTCTGGTCAGATTCTTCTTTTCAAGGGATTTGATCTTTTCCCTTATTTCCTTATGCTCCCTTTTTTGCCTCCCGAGTGTATCTCTTTCTTCTTCTAGAGAGGCACGCTCATTGCGTATGCTCTTAAGCAGGACATCTTCCGATTCCATGGTGAGAAAAAGACACACAAAAGAGAAAATAGCCACCAATATCACTGCGAGAATAACCCTTCCTGTATTTGAAATTAAGGGAGAAAGATCTAAAAGGAATGATTTTATCCTTCCTCCATGGCCTGCAATTCTATCGGTAAGGGTATATCTGGAAACCTTTCCGCTAAGAGCATCCCGGATATCTTTCACAGTACCTTTTAACTCGAGCGTCCTTATGGTTAATTCATTGCCCAGTTCTCCTTTTCGACATTTAGCCTCTACATCGGCGTTATCCTCTTTAATTATTCTGGCGATATCTCTAATTTTGGCCAATGAGCTATCCGGTTTCAGGGCTTTAGGAAATCTCCCTGGAAACTCTTTCTTGAGGGAGGCGATATCATTTTCTAATCTTGCGAGATTGGTCTCTATCCCCATTGAAAGTCTCTTAAGTATCCTCCCTTCACATACCACTTCAGTGGCTCCAGTTAGCATAGTGGCAATATCCTGGATAGCCTTAATTTTCTTTTCAATATCCTGTGACTCAACATCTGGCATGGTGTACCTTGTTTAAGTCTTGATCAAAAAAGAGATCTTTATCAATGACCGCCCCATCCGGGATAGACACCTTGCTTGAGGAAGGACCAATAATATTTACATCCCCCTTTATAACAATCCCCCTACCAAAGTGCACATTTCCCTCAATCCTAAGTGATCTGCAACCGACCAGGGAGGGGGTACCGTAGGCAAACCGTTCCTTCAGCTGGTCAATACTTTTATAGTACCTGTTGTCGAGATCTATCTTTATAGGCCCAAATCTTCTATCCGGATTTTGGATAATCCTGCTGTCTTCATTCATTAGGTAGCAATCAGACCAGAGGGCAAGGAGGTCCTGGCACTCTTTGACAGGAGCAAATCTTGTCCTTGGCACTCTTATAGCAGTGGCCCTTTCAAAAACAGAGATAGCCGATCCCATTGCCGTCTCAATTTGATAGACCTCTGGCGAAGAGTTATCCCTTGGATCAATTCTCTTGGGATTAATAATCACAGGAAGCTCAAGGATGTTACCAGCCTTTTTGAGCTCTTCTTTAAGAAACAAAAGATTAACCCATATGTTGTTGGTGTTAAAGTATCTGTACACGGTTATGTCCTGGAACTCCTCGATTTCTTCCTCCGGACACTGGGCTATCTCCCTGATGATAAGACCATTGGTGCGCCGCAGGCGGGCTAAGTGCCCACCTTTGGTGTCTGCCTCTGTTCTGTCTGCAACCTCCAGCATAAATGGGAAATTGTTGGAGGCAAGGTAACCGAGTATCGCCTCATCCAGTATACCCCCAAGATTATCAGAGTTGGATATAAAGGCATATTTATAGCCCTTACCAAGTAACCCATCAAGCATACCCGAGGTAATCAATGCCAAATAAATATCTCCGTGGCCGGGAGGATTCCACTCACAATCTGGGTCTGCGGGCCAATTCCCAGGACCCAAGTCTTCTTTCAGAATCTTTGGAAATTTGTGCTGTAAAAAGGATGGAGGAATATCAGAGGTGAGATCAGGATATCTATGAAGAAATCTTTTGCTATCCTCGTCTGTTTTAAAGCTGTTCATAAGCACAAGAGGGATGTCCACTCCATATTTCTTCCTACGGCTCAGAATCTGTCTCGCAATGATATCAAGAAAATTTAGCCCATCCTTTACCTCGATAAGTGATTTAGCCTTTGATAGGCCCATACCCGTTCCCAAGCCGCCATTCAACTTAACTATCACCGTTTCTTTAGTTGCCTGGCATCCTTCTTCGGTGAACCTATCCAACATCTCGAAATCCGCTATATCGTCTTTTTCAATCGGGACAATATCCTCCCTTGACAGCAATCCCCTTTCTCCTCTTATAAGCCTGTCGTAGTAAAACCTAAAGGTACTGATAATAAGAGGAGGAAGCCCCTCATCCGCCATCTTTTTTGCAAATGGGAGAAATTTTTCCTCTAGTTCTGCCCCTTGAAGCTCGCCCTGCATATATCCTTTTTCCAATAGAGTTTCCTATAAAGTTATAGGAAATGACAGATAAGATCAACAATAAATAATACCAGAAGACAGGGATTAGAAAGTGATTGAGTTGGAATTCTGAATTTATGGATAAAAGCGATGTTGAGTAGAGCAAACAAATGCAATCTTTGAGCGAAACAATTTTCCTCTTATTTTGTCATTCTTTCTATTATGATTGGCAAAAAAGCAAGTAGTTGCTCCGGTCTTATTATTTTTGGGCAATTTCACACACCTCGCCTTTACCGTATAGAGAAATCCTGCTCACAAGATTTACATCTTTAAAAAAGCCCAATAGTTATTCTTATCTGAGAAGAATAATTACTTTGACAACTATTTATCCTTTATATATACCTTTATTAGTATAGCAATTGGTTAAGCAAGGGAGAGATCAGCACATAGACCGTGAGAGAGGAATCTAAATTGTTAGATCAGTTTGATCCCTATGTGAGTAGGATAAACGAAGAGCTTGGTAAGGTACTTGACTCTGACGTGCCTCTGATAAGAGAGGTAGGGACTTATGGCTTGCTTGGTGGAGGTAAGAGGCTGAGGCCACTATTCTTTATCTTGTCCTGTCAGCTTTGTAATTACCACGAGAGTGACATATATACCCTTTCTGCCATTTTTGAGTGCCTTCATGCGGCAAGCCTTTTGCATGATGATGTCCTTGATAATGCTTCTATCAGAAGGGGAGGATCATCAGCGAATAAGATCTGGGGAAACTCTGCGGCAGTCTTGGTAGGTGATTTTCTCTTTTCCAAATCTTCCAGGATGCTGGTTGAGAAGAAGCATATTGAATTCCTGAAGATCCTCGCAGATACTGCTATCAGGATGACCGAGGGTCAGATTTTGGAGCTTGTGAACACCCATAACTGGAACATAACGATAAGGGAATATATTGGCATAATTACCTCCAAAACAGCTGCTCTTATATCGGCTGCCTGTGCAAGTGCCGGCATAGTAGCCGGGGCAAAGCAAGCCGATATCCAATCGCTAAAAAACTTTGGTCTCAATATGGGAATTGCCTTTCAGATTGTGGATGATGTCTTTGACTATACCTCTACGGTAGAGAAGGCTGGTAAACCGATAGGCAAGGACCTAAGAGAGGGTAAGATTACCCTTCCACTGATATATACCCTCACCTATCTGAAGAAAGGGGAAAGAGAAAGGCTGGAGCATTTGTTCAAAAATGGAAAGGCCTTAGACAAGGATTATTTGAGGATAATAGAGCTCGTACAGGACAATGGCGCTATCAATAGATGTCGCAAAGATGCACAAGATTATGCTAATCTTGCTGAAACTCACCTCAGTCTCTTTCCTGACTCGCCAATAAGAGAATCCCTCTTGGAGTTAAATCAATTTATCGTCAACAGAAGCTCCTAGCACGCCATTTCACTAAAATATTTACGTATACTAGAATCCAAATGTCAAATGAAGGCCAAAGCCCAAAGCTCAAAATACCTTTCAATCTGTTATGGTTCCGGGGGTTTTCGCTCAAAAACAACAGGTTTTCCTCAAAACCCAGGGAGCTCCAGGATCATAAAATCTTGAAGGCTACCTCTCCAGAGGGAATGGAATCATCGGGCACAATATCCTTTATCATGGCCCCTGTTACAGTTTCTATATGCCTAATTCCACTCCTTTTATGGCCCATGATTAAGGGTATCTCCTGTGTTGGGGCAAGTAGCATAATATTCTTTGCCTCCCCTATGTGTGGGAGGTATCGCCTTACCCTTTCAAGATGAATAGCAGAACGAACCAAAAATCCTAAGGATGGGTGCCATGGTCCGGCAATTATCTCGCCTTTTCTAAGGAGAGATGGTGAAGACATGAGCCCGATTCTGATAACAGGAATCCCGCAATCTTCCAGTCTTATGCAGGCCTCTTTGCAAAGAGTAATCGTCTCTGTAAGTCCCATTGGGGAATATTTTCCTTGTTTATACCATTGTGCGAGCTTTGTACCCCTAATAACGAGTGTCGGGTAAAGCCTGGCCATATCAGGTTTCAGGCCAATAACCTTGTCAATGGTGCCCATGAATACCTCTTTGGAGTCCCCTGGTAGACCAGACATAAGTTGTATCCCAACTTTAAACCCCCTTTTTTTGAGTATCCTTACCGCATTAATGGTATCAAGTGATGTATGCCCCCGATTGGAAAGGAGCAGGACCTTATTATCCATGGATTGTACCCCAAGCTCCACAATTGAAACTCCAAAGGACTCAAGGATATCGAGCTTTTCTTCGCTGAGGGAGTCTGGTCTTGTAGAGAGTCGAATCGATTGTATGATACCTTTTTCCACATAAGGCCTGATAGCACCCAGCATCTTTGTCATGGAAGCAGCTGGCAGAGATGTGAAGGTGCCGCCGTAAAAGGCGACCTCTTTCGGCTCCTGGTTAAGGAAGTATTTTGATTTTTTGGCTAACTCAATCGTGTTTCTTATATCATCTGGGTTAGTGAGACGCTTTGAGAGATTGGTTATGGTTTCTTGCTGACAAAATACACACCTATGTGGGCAACCCTGGTGTGGAATAAATATGGGTATGATAAGATGTTTTTTTATTTTTTTAGACAAGCCAAGGCCTCCCTTGCTGCGCTTTGTTCCGCTTCCTTTTTACTCTTTCCTTTGCCTCTCCCTAATATATCTCCCTTTAGGGATACTGCTACATAGAAGGTCTTGTTATGGTCTGGGCCAGTTTCTTTTTCGAGTCTGTATTCCGGAGTTGACTGAAAGGCTTCCTGAGTATACTCTTGCAGTTCTGTTTTGAAATCATTAAATGACTCACCAAGGCCTATCTTCTCCAATAATGGGCTAAAGAGTTTTGCTATTACCCTGAGCACATTGGTGAAACCGCCATCAAGATAAATTGCTCCTATAAGGGCCTCAAGGGCATCTGTGAGAATAGAGGGTTTATTTCTGCCATTTGTTTGTTCCTCTCCCTTTCCCAGGAAGAGGTAATCTCCTAATTCTAACTCACGGGCGATATGGCAGAGGCCGTTTTCACTCACCAGTGAAGCCCGGTATTTGGATAGAACCCCTTCTTTCATTTCTGGAAAGGATTCCATAAGCAAATGGCTAATTGCAAGGTTAATAACCGCATCGCCAAGAAACTCCAGTCTTTGATTGTCAAATACTCCTAGATTATTCTTTTCGTACACATAAGAAGGGTGCCTGAAGGCCTGAGTCAGCAGTTCCTGGTTTTTGAAGGAGTAATCAAGTACTGTAGTTAAGTTATTGGGATTTTTTGGTAATTCTCGTTTGTTCATAATGATAGCATACTAAAATCAACACTGTTTATAGTCAAGGCAATCAATAGTTACCCTGCAGATAGATACAAACACCTTTACCGGGGTAAGGTGATTAGCCAAAGGTAGTGATGATGCACTTAGAAAACAACCTTTGCAGGGGGTTTTAGAAGTGAAGCCAAAACGATACCCACAAACGTTGCAAGGATAGACATCCCTATCGCGTAACCGTAAGAATGTGTAATATCAAAAATATATCCCCCTACATATGGCCCGATAGCTCCTCCTATTCCAACGATGATCATTGAAAAGCCAAAGATAGCACCTGTTGCTCTTGAGCCGAAATAGTCAGCTGGGAAGGCTGCTATTACGCCTGCCCACCCCCCAAAGCTAATTCCAAAGAGGGGGGCAAAGACATAAAACATCCACATCTCTGTAGAAAACAAAAGCCAGATTAACATAATGAGCTGGAAGATGTAGGAAGTGAGAAGGATTAACTTTCTACCTAATCTGTCTGAAAGGAAACCTGCGCCAATTCTGCCAATTAAACTTCCACCCCCGATTAAACCGGCAAGAAAGCCAGCCACGGTCAGGGGGATCTCTCTGTCGGTAAGAAGCGGCACAATGTGAACCATTATTGCCCATAGAGCAAGGGCTATAAAGAGCCAACTCAGGCTAAAAATCCAGAATGCCCTTGTTCTTAACGCCTCACCAAAGGAGAAACCCTTGCTTGGTTCCCCTTCGCCTTCTACCCCAAGGCTCTTACTTGGGGCCCGCTTAATTAATACCGTAATAGGGATAAAAATAGCAAAGGCCATAACTCCTACGCAGAGGTAAGCTGTCCTCCAGCCACAGGATGAAATGAGCCAGGCAGCCAGAGGAGACAAGACGAGAGAACCTACCCCTAATCCTGCTGCGGTTAACCCTATAGCAAGCCCTCTTTTGAGGGTAAACCATCGAGAAACCGTAGCCATCATCGGGGCATATACAGCAGCAATTCCCAAGCCAAAAAGGAGGGCATAATAGAGATAGAACTCCCAAATCGAGGTAATACGACTCATTAACACCATTGAAGAAGCCAAACACAACCCACCCATGGCGGCAGTTACTCTTGGGCCGAACCTATCAGTAAGCCATCCAGTAACCGGGGCGAAAACATCATGACTGATGGCATAGACACTAAATGCAGCGGCTGTCATTGCTCGGCTCCAGCCGAATTCAGAAGCCAGGGGCTTAAAAAAAACACTGAAGGCATATACAAGCCCGAAGGCAATCAGATTTGCCAGAAAAGCCATCGCTACTACTAGCCAACCGTAGTAAGAGAGACTTGATTCTTGGTGTAGATTGTTCGTTAACATAGCCTGATTCACCTATCCCCAAGCCGGGAGGGCATCTTTAGTCCTTGCGCCAGCCCTATAATCTTTCTTCACTATCCACCTGGACCCCAAAATCTCTTTACGCTGAGAGGCACCTCTGCCGTTGAGGTGTTCGGCATACTAAAATCAATACCCTGTAAAGTCAAGACCACTAAGAGGGATATTTGCACCTTGCCTGCCCTGGGCAAGAAGATTAATCAGGAGAATAGGACCAGGGTAGTTTTCAAATTCATGGAAAAATGTAAATGAAAATATTTGACCTTTAACTGTTGTTTGGTATATAAAAAATTCTTTTAATAAGGGTAATAGCAATGAATCTAAAAAAAGATAAGAAGGTTATCCTCGATCAGAAGGATATAGAGCAAGCCCTGAAAGGAATTGCGGGGCAGATAATTTCTAGGCATAAATTCTTAAAAGATATTGTTTTAGTTGGTATCAGGACCGGAGGGGCTTTTTTGGCGTTTCGCCTGCGTAATGAGATTTCCGGGGAAGATGAGGAAAAACCACCAACGGGTGTGCTGGATATTAATCTGTATCGGGATGACTGGACGAGGATAGGCCCCAACCCAAAATTGGGAAGCACAGAGATCCCCTTTTCCATAGATGATAAAATAATTATTTTAGTTGATGATGTCCTTTTTACGGGCAGGACGATAAGGGCAGCTATGGATGCATTGATAGATTTCGGTAGGCCAAAAAAGATTGAGCTGGCTGTCCTGGTAGACAGAGGAGAGGAACAAAGAGAACTACCTATAAAGGCGAACTATGTGGCAAAGGAATGGCAGACATCAGGTAATGATACAATCAATGTCTATTTTAAGGAACAGGGGTTCCGTGATGAGGTTGTAGTGGAACAAAAAGAGGGGGATTTATAGCAGGGGGCTTTTCATGCTTTCAACAATATCTATTAATACCAGGGATCACTCGGAGATGATAGACATTACCCCAAGGGTGGAAGATGAGTTGGAAAGATCAGGACTGAAAGACGGGGTGTGCTTCCTCTTTGTGCCACATACTACAGCAGGGATAACCATAAATGAAAACGCTGATCCAAGTGTAGTAGCAGATATCCAGGCAACGTTTAACAAAATTGTTCCCTGGGAAGGCTCTTACAGGCATCTGGAAGGAAATTCCGCCGCACACATCAAAGGTAGTCTGATAGGAAATTCGGTAATTGTTTTGGTTGAATCCGGGCATCTAAGATTGGGTACATGGCAGGGAATTTTCTTTTGTGAGTTTGATGGACCCAGATCGAGAAAGGTACATATAAAATTTCAATAAATAATGTGAGGTTTTTCCTTGACACTTATATATTGGTTTGTTAAATAGCCTGCTTGAAAATTAGGCCGGGATTTAATCCAAGTAAACCCTGTCAGATTTCACATGGGGCATTAGACGCCGGGCTCACCCCGTTGAACAGATGTTTCAACTCAAGCCACCCTCTATAGCGAAGATATTTAACGGGGCACGCAGGGCATTCTAACAGGGTAAATGTGTAAATGGGCCAAAAAAACTTTAACTAAGGAGGATTAAGTATGTATAAGGTAGAGGTTGATGAAGAGAAGTGCGTTGGGTGCGAAGAATGTGTTGATGTTTGTCCGTCAGATGTTTTTGAAATACAGGATGAAAAAAGTGTGCCCGTTAATGCAGAGGAGTGCATCGGATGTGAGAGCTGTGTGGAGGTCTGTGAATCTGAGGCTATTACGGTAACGGAAGTTGAGGATTAAATTCCAAGGTTTCCAATAAATGCCGCTCTTTAGTATTTGTGAAAGAGCGGCATTCTTATCTTTACCCTGTGAGGGGTTTACATTTTCTTTTCGTGGCAGTCGTTACATTTCTTTGTGGGCCCGGTGTTTTTACCGGCCTTTTCCAATTCCTTGTGACAACCCTGACAGTTTTTATGGTAGGCAAGCATCAGTTTCTTTACGTTCCCTTCTGATTTTATGGGATCGTGACATGCTGAGCATTTTTGGACGGGGTCTCCCTCTTTATAGACATTCTTTCCCTCTTTATACACATGATGACACTCTGTGCAGGCCGTCTTGTAATCTACGTTATGTTTTTTATGCGTAAATTTGACAGGCCCTTTTTTGTAGGTTGTGAATGCATCCGACTTGATATTGATTTCATCCGGGCTATCTGTTGCGATCAGGGTGCCTGCAACTGCAAACAAGGCTATTGAGAGGATAACTCCGATTACAATGAAGATCTGTTTTTTCATTAGCCTCTATCCCTCCTTTCATTTTTTAATAAGTATAGATAACTAATATTAGGTATGCAAGATTAAATCTCTGTAGACCGCATTTTTTTGTATTACCCCTGCTTCATGCACCTATTGCCTCTACTGCAGTGGATGCACCAGTGACCGTATCACCGCCAGCAAAGGCCCCTCTAGGAGTGAATAGAAATGCCAGATCCTCTGGGCCTGGATTTTTACTTCTCTATAACTTTTATACCTGGAGGAGGGGAAAAAGAAAAGAGCCCTTTTCTAAATCGATCTTTTTCTTTCCAGTTACTGAGAAGGAATCTGGTCAGTCCACCGATATTATTATAGATCTCCACCCGCGTTATAGCAAAATCTTTCTTACGTATAATCACTTCCAGGTGGTCAATCTCTTGCCATGGTGGTTCCGGCTTAAGGACAAGATGATAGTTATCGGTTTGAGGTGTTGCCTTAAGGCTGATTTGAAAACTATCTTCTGTATCTCTTAGGCCTTTAAGAACATCACTGAGAAGGCGCAATTCCTGACCAAACTCTTTGGTAGAATATTTGTAGCCCTCCTTCTTGACAGGGAGATACCACCACAGTGTCTGTCCATCTGTGAGGAGTAATTCCTCTTGGGGGGAGGTCTGTTCAAGGCGTAGCGAGTGGGGAGGTTTGAAATAGAGCCTTCCCCTGGCCAGATCATGCCTATCTGCTACTGCCAACATAGCCATCGCCTTACTAATGGCCTCTCTGGTATATTCAGCACTCAATCCTTTGGCATTTCCATACCTACCACTGATGCCTCCAAGAACTGTTGACAGTTTATCGTCAGGTAATGCCTCTGTTGAGAGAATAGCGCCAATGAGAAAAAGAAGGGGGGGAATTATAAGGCAGGATTTTGGATTCAGAATCGTTCCCTCCCTCTCAAAACCTCTCGAGGCCTGCTCCCGTCAGAGGGCCCAACAATTCCTTGCTTTTCCATAGCCTCAATCATCCTGGCAGCCCTGTTATACCCAACCCTGAGCTTTCTCTGAACAAACGAAATTGATGCCTGGCCTGTTTGCAAAACTAATTCGACTGCATCTTGATATTTTTCATCTTTATCCCCTTCTACCTCTTCTGCCTCTTCCTCTGTGCTTATTTCAGCAGCAATCGAGCTGTCATAGTCAGGTTTCATATGCTTTTTTAGAAAAGAGGTAACCCTTTTGACCTCCTCTTCTGAGACATATGCGCCATGGATTCTGGTAAGTCTACCCACACCAGGCGGTAAAAACAACATATCCCCATCTCCTAAAAGATGTTCGGCCCCCATAGTGTCAAGGATCGTCCTCGAGTCCACTCTGGATGATACCTGAAAAGAAATCCTTGTGGGGAAATTGGCCTTAATAATGCCTGTTAGAACATCCACTGATGGTCTCTGGGTGGCAATTATCAGATGAATCCCTGCAGCCCTTGCCATCTGTGCCAGTCTTGTCAGAGACTCTTCCACCTCCCTGCTTGAGACCATCATAAGATCTGCCAGCTCATCAATTATGATAACAATATAGGGAAGATGCTCGTCTATCTTTTTGCTCATATCAGGCTCAACTATACCTTTGTCTTTTCTGACCTTCCGGTTGTAGGCATCTATATTCCTTACACCTTTGTCAGAGAGAAGTGTGTATCGCCTCTCCATCTCATCAACAGCCCATCTGAGGGCCTTGGTTGCCTCTTTTGGATAGGTTACTACCGGATGTAAAAGATGGGGAATGTCTTGATAAGGCGCAAGCTCTATTCTTTTTGGATCAATCATGACAAAACGGACCATTTCTGGAGAGGCCTTGAACAGAACACTGTTTATCATGGCATTGATAGATACGCTTTTCCCTGTTCCTGTAGCACCCGCAACTAAGAGATGCGGCATTTTAGTTAGATCTGTGATTACTGGTTGCCCTATTATGTCCATCCCTAAGGCAATTGTGAGTTTATAGGAAGAATCCAAAAAAAGCTGGCTCGACAAGATTTCTTTTAAGGTAACAAGGCTTCTTTTATTGTTCGGTATCTCTATACCTATAGCTGATTTTCCCGGTATAGGTGCTACGATCCTGATGTTTGATGCTCTCAGATTGAGAGCAAGGTCATCTGCCAAAGATGCCACCTTGCTTATCTTCACACCTGGTGCTGGCTTGAATTCATACATCGTTATTACCGGACCTGGTATTATCTCCACCACCTCGCCTTCAACACCAAAATCTCTTAGCTTTCCTTCAACCCGGAGTGCATTCATTCTCAAGCTTTCTTTTTGGATTTCCTTATCCAATGATTTCGGGATTTCATCCAAAAGATCTAAAGGCGGGAGTTTGAAATCACCAGCTGTACTCATAAAGGGAAAAAACTCTTGTGTTGGTTTAGCCGGTTTCCGTAAAGGGGTTTCGACAATAGTCATTTGCCTCTCCCTTGCCTTATCAACCTTTTTTGCTGTCTTTTTTCTTAGTTTTGCTCTTCGTCTTCGCTCCGTGTGCTTGAGCCACTTTTCCTTTACATAGAGGGCAATATTAGAAAACAGTGACCAGATCGTCTCAAAAAGGCTCTCAAAGGAAAATCGGGTGATGACCATAAAGGAGATGATAAAGATGGTGAGGAAAAGTACAAATGCCCCGAAATAATTGAATATCTTTTTACCCAAACCAGCAATATGCAGTCCAACCAATCCTCCGCCAATCATTGTGCCTCGATAAGGTATGCCGCCAGGAATGTAAAGGGACAGTAAAGCAGAAGAAGATAGTACCAGGAGAACGAGGCTTATAGATATCCAGATTACCCGGGAAGGGAACCTTCCCCTGAAAAAAGAGAAGGATAGGTAAAGGAGGATGGCTATGAGCCAGAATGATGAAAAACCCAGGAGCGGAAAGAGGCCACCGGACACATGGGCGCCAATAGGCCCGAATAGGTTTTTTGCCTGCTCTATAGTCCGTGCCCTTTCCCAGAAAAGAGGATCTTGGGCATGGTATGAAAAAAGACTCCCTCCAAAGATAAGGGTCAAAAGTAAAAAAATCACTCCCCATATCTCCGTTTTTATGGGATTCTTAGATGGTGCCTTAGACATTTTCTCCCTTTATTTCTGCTCTATGATACCCCTCTCCACAAAAGGCTGTAAATAAAGCCAGTGGCTCTTTTAATCATCCTGGTAATCTCTTATTTATAGAGGAGCAATTGAAGGGGCCTTGTTCCTCGCCATGAACAATTTTTCTTTATGGGGAGCCCAATCCTACATAGGCAATTCAGCATCCCTTAGAAATGGGCACGCAGCATCCCTTTCTGAAAGAATCGGCGCTCTAATAGGCCAGTCAATGGCAAGGTCTGGATCATCCCATCTTATTGCCCGCTCATAATCTGGTTCATAGAAATCGGCGCATTTGTAGAAAAATTCTACCTTATCAGTTAAGACGCAAAAACCATGTGCGAAATTTGGAGGAATGTAAACGGCCTTCTTGTTGTCTGCAGATAGTGTTATCCCGAACCATTTGCCAAAATTTGGCGAAGACCTCCTGATGTCCACACTTACATCGAATACCTCTCCATATAAAACCCTGATTAGCTTACCCTGTGGCCTCTTTATCTGGTAATGGAGGCCCCTCAGGGTCCCTCGTGTAGACACAGATTGGTTGTCTTGAACAAACCTTATATTAATACCTCCATCGGTGAACTTCTGTTGATGATAGGTCTCCATGAAGTATCCCCTTTTGTCGGGAAAGACATCTGGTTCTATTATGATAACCTCTGGAAGAGTAGGAGATGGGGTAAACTTCATTGATCCCTCCCTAAGGCTCTTTGCTTCCTGACCTCTCGTCTAATACCTCCAGAAGGTACTGGCAATAAGCACTTTCTTTCATACTCATGGCAAGCTCCTCTACCTGACTTGCTGATATGTATCCCATCCGGTATGCAATCTCTTCAAGACATGCTATCTTCAATCCCTGTCTTTGTTCAATGGCATGGATAAAGTTGATGGCCTGTATCATGGATTCATGGGTGCCAGTATCCAGCCATGCAATGCCCCGGCCTAATTTTTCAACCTTTAGTTGATTCTTTTTGAGATAGGTCATATTGACATCAGTAATCTCAAGTTCCCCTCTTGGCGATGGCGTAAGCTCAGATGCAATAGAACAAACCTGATCATCATAGAAGTAGAGGCCGGTAACGGCGTAGTTTGACTTGGGAATCTTCGGCTTTTCCTCAATGCTGACCGCCTTTCCCATGCTATCAAACTCTACTACCCCGTATCTTTCAGGGTCACGTACCCAATAACCAAATATTGTAGCACCCCTTTCGTTGTTTGCTGTTCTCTTGAGGGAATCCAAAAAGCCGTGTCCATAAAAGATGTTGTCTCCCAAGATGAGGCATGAGAGATGGTCATTTATAAATTCTTTTCCTATAATAAAGGCCTGAGCCAATCCCTCTGGCCTTGGCTGTATTGCATAGGTGAAAGAAAGTCCAAACTGCTGGCCATCCCCCAACAACCTCTTGAAGTTAGGAATATCCTTGGGAGTAGAGATAATCAAGATTTCCCTAATACCTGCGAGCATAAGAACAGACAGTGGGTAATAGATCATCGGTTTATCACAAATGGGAAGAAGTTGTTTGCTGACCGATACAGTAATAGGGTAAAGACGAGATCCATAGCCACCTGCTAAAACAATCCCTTTGGTAGTCTTTTTCTCAGTCATTTAATTAGTTCCTGTAATCCTAAGGTGCTCAGAGTTTTGTCTTTTGTCCACTGTTGGCCTGGAGCGAGCAACGAGCACAAAGCCAAGAGCCAGTGAGAACAAGCACTGAAGGTTGACGGCAGATACCTGAACGCTTACAAATACTCCTGATATTTTCCGGTTTCAATATCTTCTACCCAGGCCATATTGTTGAGATACCACTCAATGGTTTCTTCAATTCCTTTCTCAAAGGTAACTGAAGGTTGCCAGTGAAGTTCATTTCTTATTTTGGAGGCATCAATTGCATATCTTCGGTCATGCCCCAGTCTATCAGAGACATACTCTATGAGCTCTGTCCTTGGTTTTCTGTCCATCAGTCCGAGTCTTTTATCGAGATAATCGCATATCATGGTAACAACGTCTATATTCTGTCTTTCGCAATGTGCCCCGATGTTATATTTCTCACCGGGGAGGCCCCTTTCAAGCGTGGCCAAGATGGCCGAGCAGTTGTCTACCACATACAGCCAATCCCTCACATTTTTACCGTCTCCGTATACAGGGAGCCTTTTTCCTCTTATGGCATTATTGATAACCAGGGGGATAAGCTTTTCAGGAAACTGATAGGGACCATAGTTATTGGAGGAATTTGTAATAATCGTTGGTATAGAATAGGTTCTGTAATAGGCATATACGAGATGATCTGAGGCCGCTTTGCTGGCTGAATAAGGGCTGGAAGGATTGTAGGGGGTTATTTCTGTGAAGCAACCTTTATCATCAAGAGACCCATAGACCTCATCGGTGGAGATATGGAGGAAACGTTTCTTGGATAGATCTGAGCCAGGATCAGGCCAGGATTTTTTTGCCCCTTCAAGAAGGGTAAAGGTCCCCAAGATGTTTGTGTGTAAGAATTCTGCTGGCTCCTCGATGCTTCTATCCACATGTGATTCAGCGGCAAAATTTACCACCCAGTCGATATCAGTCTGGCTAAAGGTATCCTCAATAATCTCCTTGTCACATATATCGCCTTTGATAAACCGGTACCGAGACGGTGCATATTCCTTGACCACATCAGAGAGGTTGGCAACGTTTCCCGCATAGGTAAGCTTATCTATGTTGATAACCTTGGCTTCCTTGCGGTTTTTGAGCGTATACCTGATAAAATTGCTGCCAATAAAACCACAGCCACCTGTTACCAGTATCTCCATCATGTATCCTGTCTGTTAGGTAAGCCTACAACGTCATTTGTGGAGTAATGTTCTAAATATAGCATACCTTTTTTAGAAAAACCACAACATATTGCATAAAATTAAGTAAACTACGCAGTAGCCTTAACCTCTATTATTCTATCGAAGATGTCGAAGGCAGCGGACACGGCTGGATTGTCATCCGGTAAATTAATGGTTGGATTGCCCTTCATATCAAAATCGTAAAGGAGATCATCTCTTGGAATCGTACCTGCCAGATTCAGTCCGTGTTTAACTATTGCCTCTTGCAAGGAATCAGCTAACCCATCTCGTGCCTGGTTTATTATTAAAAACCTCTCTACAACCCTTACCTTCAACTCATCAACTAGACTACTAATCCGGCCGGCAGTTTCAATCCCCCTTATGGAAGGATCAGAAATAACAAGAAGAACGTCAACATTGTCTGTTGTCAAGCGGCTTATATGTTCCATACCCGCTTCATTATCCATAACCATGTAAGGATAATTGTCTATAAGATTTCCTAAATACATAGTTAATAGACTGTTAGCGGCGCAGTAACATCCTGGCCCTTCTGGCCTACCCATGGAGATAAGGTCGAAACCTTCTCCCTCAACTATTGCCTGTGCCAACCTCATCTCCATAAACATCTGTTTGGTCATTCCCTGTTGAACCACCCCCTCTTTCATCTCCTCCCGAGCTGTGCCTAATGTTGCTCTTAGTGGTACACCAAGAACCTCATTAAGGTTGGTGTTTGAATCAGCATCAACAGCCAGTACAGGGGCTTTACCTTTTTCAACGAGATACTTAATCAAGAATCCCGCAACAGTGGTTTTACCTGTCCCCCCTTTGCCAGCCATAGCCACTGAATAGGGCATTTTTTCTCCTTTCTACTGCAAAAAAGATGGTTTTTTATGGTAATATACATATTTTAAACAATGAGCCTGCCACTGTCAATTTTCCCCTTATTCTTGCCTTGACATTTTTTCTTATTACGGTAAGTTAACCCTACAACGTCATTGTGTGGTTTGTCTCCAAAAATAGTATATTTGTCTTTGACAGGGCCACAATAGATCGCCTAATTTAAGAAGTTAGGCAGTAGGGTTAGTTATCACTCAGTCTGGGTTGGCCTTACCCCGACATGGCTTATGGCAGAATCATAACGGTTTATTATCATTAGATAATTGAGGAGATCATATGACAAAAAAAGTTGATCAAGTCAGAAATATAGGGTTGATAGGTCATAGTGGTTGTGGAAAAACATCACTGGCAGAGGCCATTCTATATAATGGCAAATCCACAAACCGATTGGGAAGAGTAGATGATGGTTCCTCCATCATGGATTTTGAACCGGAAGAGATTAAAAGAAAGGTGAGCCTCGGCACAGCCTTTCATGCCTATAACTGGAAAAATAGCAGATTCAATCTTATAGATACGCCGGGCGAAAATGATTTCCTTTCTGATACCAAGATATGTCTTCAGGCAGCCGAAGGGACTGTTGTTGTTGTTGATGCTGTTGACGGTGTCAAGGTAGGCACTGAAAAGGTCTGGGCCTTTTCCGAGGGATATAATTTACCTCGGGTGATATTTATTAACAAACTGGACAGGGAGAGAGCTGATTTTTATAAGGTTTTGGAGGAAGTTGAAAGGATATTTTCTATGAGTGCAACCCCCATATATCTTCCAATTGGGGCAGAAAGTGACTTTAACGGCCTGGTAAACCTCATAACGTTAAGGGCCCATCTGTATAGAAATGATGCTACAGGTTCCTTTAAAGATGGAGATATCCCAGATTCAATGGCCGGGATAGTAGATAAATGGCGTGAGAAAATAATGGAAAATATTGTCGAGGCCAATGATGATGTTATGGAAAAATATCTTGATGGACAGGAACTCACCCCAAAGGAGATAGAAGACACCTTTATAGAGGGTGTGAAATCTGGCATTGTAGTGCCTGTCATTCCTGGATCTGCCATTGCTAATATAGGTGTAAAACAACTTTTGGACATTATCGATCTATCGTTACCTTTTCCTGTTGAAAGAGGAAAGGTTAGAGGTCATAGGGTGGGTAGTGAAGACAAGGTGGAATTTGATGCTGTGAATGAGGCCCCGTTCTCAGCGCTTGTCTTTAAGACCTTGGCAGACCCTTTTGCAGGGAAACTCAATCTTTTTAAGGTTATGTCTGGAAAGATAGATTCAGAATCTACCATCTTTAATTCAACAAAAAAGGTCAAAGAAAAGTTAGGGCAGTTATTATTAATCGAAGGTAAAAAGCAAACACCAATTAAGGTAGCTGCTGCAGGCGATATAGCGGCTGTGGCTAAGCTAAGAGAGACCACAACCGGCGATACCTTTTGTAAGGAGGACGACCCAATTGTGTTCACTCCAGCCGAGCCTTTTTCACCAACCATTTCTTTTGCCATAGAGGCCAGAGAGAGAGAGAATGAGGATAAGGTTTACTCTTCTCTTGCGAGATTGATGGAGGAAGATCCTACCCTGAAGGTAGATAGAGATCAATCAACCTCAGAAATTATCCTATCGGGCACAGGCCAGATTCACCTGGAGAATACCAGGGATAAATTAAAGAGAAAATTCGGAGTCGAAATAAATCTCAAGACGCCCAAGGTTCCTTATAGGGAGACAGTCAAGAATACGAGAGAAAAGATAATCTATAGGCATAAAAAACAGACTGGAGGGCGAGGCCAGTTTGCCGAGGTACATTTTGATGTCTTCCCCCTAAAAAGAGGGGAGGGGTTTGTGTTTGATGAGGCCTTGACTGGAATGAATGTACCCAGGAATTTTGTTCCAGCCGTTGAGAAGGGAATAATAGAGGCTATGAGGAGCGGGGTTCTGGCAGGATATCCGGTTGTGGATTTAAAGATACGGTTTTTTGACGGAAAATCTCATGAGGTTGATTCGTCTGAAATGGCCTTTAAGATTGCAGCTTCCATGTGTTTTAAAAAGGCTGTCCAGGAAGCCACGCCTATTCTTTTGGAGCCGATTATGAGCATGGAGATCATTGTCCCAGAAGATGTTATGGGAGATGTAATAGGTGATCTTAATGGCAGGAGGGGAAGGGTATTAGGTATGGATAGTGAAGGAAAATACCAGATTATAAAGGCTGAGGTTCCTATGTCTGAGGTTCTGAAATATTCCTTTGATCTGACATCCATGACAGGTGGCAGGGGTAATTTCAGGATGAAACAGTCCCATTATGAAGAGGTTCCACCTCAACTGGCAGACAAGATAATAGCTGTCAGCAAGGAAGAGGGAAAATAGAGATAGCCTACCATGATAAAGGCCGGGATATTGACTATTAGTGATAGGGGATTTAGGGGGCAGAGAGAGGATAGATCTGGCCCCTTAGTTGCTGAAATATTGACCAAGGCTGGTTACGTGGTTGAGAAGCAGGGTGTTGTCCCTGATGACCATGAAAAGATTGTGGAGTGTTTAGTTGAGTGGGTCGACAGAGATGGTCTCAGGCTGATTGTGACAACAGGAGGCACTGGAGTAAGCCCAACAGATGCAACACCTGAGGCTATGCTCAGGGTAATCAAATATCAGATACCTGGTATGGCCGAGGCCATGAGGGCTGCAAGCCTAAGAAAGACTCCCCATGCCATGCTTTCCCGGGCAATGGTTGGGGTAAGGGGGAGTACTCTGATTATAAATTTACCAGGAAGCCCTGATGGTGCAAAGGAAAACTTGGCTGCGATTTTACCGGCTCTAAACCATGCGCTGGCCAAAATTGCAGGTGATCAAAGCGATTGCGGGCAACAATAGAGGCCCCAGTTACAATACGGGATACCCAAAACAGTTGAGACTTTTTGCTACTTGCTTTGGAAGCTGGGTGTAACGAGAATCTCTACCTCTGCGGCAAAGGTCTTGCTGGTTATGGTTATGATACAGAATCGATTCTCTTTCAGAAAAAACATTATGTTCTTTGGCGATTTGAAGGAGCTCAGGAAACGCCAACCGTCCTCAGGCATTTTGGTGGTAAAGAAGCTGATGAGAGAATCCGGGTCTACGTTGCCAGAAAAGGTAAGCAATCCAATCGTGAGTTCGGTTGTTTGAAAGGCAAAGGAATTCTCCCTTTTGATCTCCAGTTCCTTTGGGACAGGCACATCGTTGAAATCATGATAGAGAGACACTGCTGTTTCCCCAGCTTCTTCAATTAGTTGGGATTCTGCGGGAGGGACAGCCCTTTTGGATAGGCTCTCTGTGACACATCCAGTGATGAAGATAAAGATAGGCATATATAGAAAGATTGCCATCAACACTCTATTCCACTTCACCTCTCTCATCCCGACACCTCCTTTTTTTTATTCTATATAACATAGCGCCAGAGAGAAATCTATTCGATATTCACTTTTCGGCTTTTCTTCTTTAAATAGAGACCCCAGAGGTAATTTCTTCTTGACTCAAGATATCCCCATACCTATACTTCCAGCGACTCGAGGGACAAGATCAAGTAATAATTTGAGATATTTTGTAATGACTAGAAGGATTATTAAGGAGTGTGGGGCGAAATGGACTACGAGGTGCATACATGAGACATAAAAGCATGATTCTATTCCTCCTGGTTTTTTTTTCTCTTTCCTTTCCAGTGCTTGCAGCTGAAGATCCTCATCAAGGGGCTCACGGTTTCATCAACTTGGGTGAGATTCTCTCACTTTACAGTACCATACCATTTATCGGGATATTGCTTTCAATTGCCTTACTGCCTCTTTTTGCCCCGGGATTCTGGCACCATCACTTTGGAAAGGTCTCGGCCTTTTGGGCTATGGCTATAGTCATCCCTCTTTTAGTTGCCTATAAAGGAGCAGCCCTTCACAGTTTTCTTCATATTTTGATAGCAGATTACATCCCCTTTATTATACTCCTCTGGGGTCTCTTTACGATCTCTGGAGGTATATTGCTCAGGGGGAGTCTGAGGGGAACACCTGTAGTAAATACCATTATGATTATGGTAGGAACCATTTTGGCTTCCTGGATGGGAACAACCGGGGCGGCCATGTTACTCATAAGGCCATTCTTAAGGGCCAATAATTATCGAAAAAACAGGGCATTCATGGTGGTTTTTTTCATATTTCTGGTGGCAAATATTGGTGGAGCACTCACACCAGTAGGAGATCCCCCACTTTTCCTTGGATTCTTGCATGGTGTTCCTTTTTTCTGGACCTTTCACATCTTGCCCCATATGCTATTGACTGTTTTGATCTTGCTGGCAATCTATTTTGCATTTGACACCTATCATTACAGGAGAGAAGGGCAGAGCAGCCAGGTGGATGAGGGAGAAAAAGAGCCAATCAGGTTAGTTGGTAGCTACAACCTTATTTTTTTGGCTGGGGTTGTTGGCTCTGTGATATTTAGTGGATTGGTGGATTGGGGAGAGGTAAATACCTTGGGTATAGTGAGAGGCGTTCAAGAATGGGTGAGAGATGGTTTTATTATCCTCATGGGCGTCCTTTCGTTGGTATCTACCCCTCCCAAGGTACGGGAAGATAATGAGTTTACATGGTTTCCTATTAAAGAGGTGGCCTATCTATTTGCCGGGATATTCGTCACAATGACCCCATGTCTCCTTCTCCTTCTGGCAGGGGACAAAGGGGCGCTTAGCTTTATCATTGGTGCGGTAAAAGAACCCTTTCATTATTTTTGGATTACAGGGATCCTCTCGAGTTTCCTGGATAATGCCCCTACCTATTTAACCTTTTTTAGCAGTGCGCTGGGGAAGTTTTACTCAGGCACACCTGAGCCATTAGCTGTTTCCAGGTTAATTGCTGAAAACCCTATATATCTGATGGCTATCTCTGCCGGTGCTGTTTTCTTTGGGGCCAATACCTATATTGGAAATGCACCCAATTTCATGGTGAGATCTATCGCGGAAGAGGCAGGTACACCTATGCCGAGTTTCTTTGGGTATATGTTAAAGTATTCGATTGTTTTTCTACTCCCTGTTTTTGTTATCGTGACCATCGTATTTTTTTAGACTGCATCAGGTTTGGATATGGACTTTTTCACCTTTTTGAGGACCCTAATATCAGAAATCCGAGTTGATGGATATTGACCATTCTTATCTTTTTCAATATATTTAACCATATCCCATATGGTAGTAAGTGCTATTGAGGCACCCACCAGGGCCTCCATTTCTACCCCAGTTGTAGCCTCAGCCTTTACCAGACAGTTGGCCTCAATAAAATCGTTGCCAATAGAAAAACTCAATTCAACCGTATTTAACAGGATCTGATGGCAGTGGGGAATCAAGAGATAGGTCTCTTTGGCCGCTTTCATGGCTGCTATCTCAGCGACCAACAAAGGATCTCCTTTCTTAATCTGATTCTCTTTTATCTTTTTGACTGTCTCCGGTGAGAGGATTATTCGCCCTGAGGCCAGTGCCTCTCTCAAAAGAATCTTCTTTCCGGTAATATCAATCATACCCATAGCAACAGAAGTGCCTAAAGTGCCTAAAGTTTAAAATTGGTGGGTTGAAGAGAATAACCGAGTCAAGATTAATGTGTAACTGGAGTTTCCCGAATTCTGAGGGAAACACACTGTTTCTGAGCCAAATTGGCTGGGAGCAGTAGGGAACCCATCGAGGTGAGGAGAAAGGGGAAAACCCCGCGGTTAATTATCACCATCTTTAGGCTTAATAAAGGGCATCTTGAAGAACTTAATCCCCTCTTCTTTTAGAGTTTCCTCCTCTTCTGTTGTAGCGGAGCCCCGTATATTTCTCTTTTTTGCTACGCCGTAATGCATTTTCAGGGCCTCCTTTGAAAAATCGGCTCCCACATCGTCGAAATTGTTCCTTATATACTCCATTATACCCTTGGCGAGTTTTTGATAATCAGGCTCAGCCTCTGTTGACCTTTCTTCTCCTTGACTACTCTTGATAGCTACTGGAGAGAGTACTCTCGTTATATTTGTATTCCTACAAAGGGGGCATTTAACCATCCCCTGGGAATTTTGCTCGTCAAATGATTCAAGGTCTTTGAACCAACCTTCAAAGCTATGCCCATTAGAACACCTCAGGTCAAATGCAATCATTGTCTCACCAATCAAAGGTTTCCGAATTCAACCATACAATGTTGTTGTCAGTCAAGGCCCCGCCCCTTATCATTCAGCGTAAAGTACAGCCAATATCTTTGTCTTATCTTCCCCACCGCATTTCACTAAATGCGGGACAGTCGAGTCATAATATATGGCATCACCTGGTTCAAGAATATGAACCTCTTCACCCAGGCGAACCTCCATGGCGCCTTCAAGAACATAGATAAATTCCTGACCATCATGGGTTGAACGTTCTTCTTCCACATCTGATGACTCCAGTGTGACAAGGAAGGGTTCCATATGTCTGTCCTTTTTGTAAGGAGCCAGGGATGAAAATTCGTAACCATATTTATCACTTTTTTCAGAGTCATATCTGGAAATAAGCTTGCGATCATTCTTCCGGACAATGGTGTAAGGGAGATTTTCGGCACCGGATATAAAATAGCCCATTTTCATTTCAAGGGCCTTTGCCAATTTGATAATGGTTCCCAGGGGTGGAGAAACCTCTCCTTTCTCTATCTCAACTAAAAGCTCAGGTTCCAACCCCGTTCTTTGTGAAATGTCCTGTAAGCTCAGGCCTTTTTTCGCTCTAATCTCTTTTACGCTCTCACCAACCTTTAAAATAATCTCACCCCCAGAAGGGGTTTTACCACTACTACCTACAAGATACTTTTCTTCATCTTTTGCAGAAAAGTGGCTGAGGTCATCTAAGAAATCTTCGTATCTATCAGCCCTATCGGTTTTCTTTTTTTCTTCCATGGTTTCTCCTATAATCGAATAAAAACGGCCTCTGTCTTTATAGGTTTTTGGGAATCATCTGCTGAGGGCCTACAAACAACTACAACATACCACCCTTACAAGGCGCTGTCAATGATATGAATAGCCCTTTTTAAGGGGTTTCTCTTTGGCCGTATCCGGAATAATTGTGCCTACAGAGGTTTTATCTTCCTCGATTTCATCTTTTGCCCAGAGAAAACAAGACAGACAAGGCTTTTTAGCTTGACCACACCAGATATTAGCTATAGCCTTTTCATTAGATTTCACCCAGGAAAATAAAATGCCCACTACCAAATACATCATAGGAACCGGTGGGGTTCTTTCTGGGCTGGGCAAAGGAATTGCTGCTGCCTCAATAGGCCATCTTCTTTCCTCAAGGCTGAAGATTATCCCTATCAAATGTGACGGCTGCCTCAATGTTGATCCAGGAACAATGAATCGATTTGAGCATGGGGAGGTATTTGTCCTTATCGCCCCTCTTGTATGGTTTTGTCCAGGCCAGTTTGCACGCAAGATAGGGTTATCGCGAGGAGGAACTTTGTACATGTCGATATATAGAGGAGGTGTTTCATGAAAACAGATTTATTCATCCCGGCTCAGTACGAACCATTGTTGGGTCTGAAAGAGACAGAAAAGGCCATCCGCCTTATCAAGGAGTTCTTCCAGATCAATTTAGCATTTGAGTTGAACCTTATGCGTGTGACGGCACCCCTGTTTGTCAAGGCAGGTACTGGAATAAATGACGACCTCAGTGGGATAGAGAGGCCCGTTTCTTTTAATATAAAGGCCTTGGATAATATGGGTGCAGAGATAGTGCAATCCCTTGCCAAGTGGAAGCGGATGATGCTGGCCGACTATGGTTTAGCGAACGGTGAAGGCCTGTACACTGATATGAATGCCATTCGTTCGGATGAGGAACTGGACAACTTGCATTCCCTATACGTGGATCAGTGGGACTGGGAAAGGGTGATATCGCCGGAGGAAAGGAACCTGGACTTTTTAAAAGACATTGTCAGGAAGATATACGATGTAATAGAGCGGACAGAAAAATATGTTTGTTATCACTACAGCGTCATCCAGCCTACTCTTCCCAAAGACATTACCTTTGTACATAGTGAAGAACTGGAAGAAAGGTATCCTGAACTGGCGCCCAATGAGAGAGAGAAAGCCATATGCCAGGAGCACGGGGCCGTTTTTGTCATCGGAATTGGCGGCAACCTGAAAAACGGCACGCCACACGATGGCCGTGCCCCAGATTATGATGACTGGTCTACACGCACTGGTGGTGGATATAAGGGACTCAATGGCGATATCCTGGTTTACTACCCGATTTTAGACTGCGGCTATGAACTCTCCTCAATGGGAATCCGGGTAGATGCTGAGACACTACTGAGACAACTGGAAATGAAAGGTGAGATCAAAAGAAAGAACCTCCTGTTCCACAGGCGTCTGCTCAATGGCGAGTTGCCGCTTTCCATCGGGGGCGGCATCGGCCAGTCGCGGCTGTGTATGTTTTACCTTGGAAAGGCCCATATTGGCGAGATCCAGGCGAGTATCTGGCCTGACGATATGATAAGAAAATGCCGCGAGAATAATATCATTCTATTGTAATGTTACCTACTGCCTCCTGAAAGAGCTTCTACGGCTTTTGCCTCTCTTTTTAGATCTTGATCTGGGTTGATCAATGCCTTTTTTTTTAAGCCACTCCAAGGCCTCATGATGTAAGTCTTGAAGCGCAGAGCGGACCACTATTGCCTTATACATCTCTACCTCTGCCAATTCATCACTGAGGCCCAGACAGTGGGAGAGTCTGCCTGCCTGCATTGGATGTGCTGCCACATGGGCCTTAAAGCCTTTAACATCTCTCCGCCTGAGAATGTGATTTAGCTTTCGGTGAAAATTCGCGTAACCCTGTTCTACCTCAAGCTCGTCCATAGTGTTTTCTCGTGATCATTTTTTGAGGATTTGTAGGCCACATCTGACAAGATCAGCTCCACATAAAGAATGGAATTATAGGCAATCGAAACCTTACGGTTGGCAAGGTATTTGATTCTTTTTCCTGAAATCCACTTGTATATCTTCAAAAAATGGTCTATCATACGTATTATACACGTATAAAGGGGAGGATTATCATGCAAAAAAAGCTGACTATTACCATAGACGATAAAGTCTACGAAGGCCTACATAAGATAGTAGGTCGAGGGCATATCAGTCATTTTATCGAGGAACTGGTTCGGCCACACATTTCTAATCAAGATCTCCATGCAGCTTATGAACAAATGGCTCAAGATGAAGCCCGTGAATCCGAAGCAATGGAATGGTCAGAGGCAACAATAGGAGATGTGAGTGATGAACCGCGGTGAAGTGTGGTGGGTGAACTTCGAACCAGCGATGGGCGGTGAAATCCGCAAGAAACGACCAGCGGTAATCATCAGTAACGACATTTCTAACAAGTTTCTAAACAGGGTTCAAGTTGCGCCGATTACAAGCAAAATCGATCGTCTATATCCAAGCGAAGCATATGTTACACTAAATGAAAAGCAATGTAAAGCAATGGCAGATCAACTGACAACGGTAAGTAAATTACGCCTAATGGATCTGGAGGGGAGGCTGTCGATTTCAGACATGCGAAAGGTGGAACACGCAGTAAGAGTCCAACTTGGGTTATCCATATGAGCACGAAACGCCTA